>ERZ780167.44-NODE-44-length-113316-cov-9.947581_pt1 | contig 113316 bp, 101 predicted proteins | sample MGYA00510982_ERZ780167 | MGnify/ENA primary metagenome ERZ780167 (study PRJEB29588, sample SAMEA2146107) | human gut metagenome | biome: human gut; feature: human-associated habitat; material: faeces | place: Denmark | collected 2008/2010 ... | reverse complement strand
ATTAAAAAAGGATCATACAAAAGAACAATATATAATTCAAAACACAAATTTGACAAGAGTTCATACAGCTGCACTAGTATTAACATTTATTATCATTTTAAAACTTATTGATTTTCAACTAGTTAGAAAAAAGTTACACAAAAGAAAAAAAAAAAAATCAAAAAAAATGATGTGATAAGAAAAAAATGCTTACCTTTGCATCGTTTTAATAAACAAATGATTGTTTTACAGATTTAAAAAGCAAAGAAAATGAAGAAATTAGTTTTAATGTTCGTAGCTATCGCAGCTATTTCATTCGCATCTTGTGGTAACAACACAAAAACAGCTGCTACTGACGCTGATTCTCTGAACGACACAACAGTTGTTGAAGATACAACAGTTGCTGCTGACTCTGTAGTTGCAGACAGCCTCTAATTCACAGCTAAGAACAGAAAAATGAGAGATTGACCGCCAGACCAAGTCTGACGGTTTTTTTATGTCTGATAACGAATAAAAATTGAGGATGAAATTATATGCAGACAAAACAAAGTATATAAATACCAATCAGACATTTAATCTACATCTTCTACCGGAATAAAAACAGTATTCTCAACAATAACAATATTAATAAAAATTAATCACCGGTAAACTTTATAATACTACCAAGATATCTCATAATCCGAAAACCCTAATTTTTTAATATCAATATCGTATTGATATCTTACAAGCTTAACAATAACCAATACAATAGCTTATATTGAATTTACAACGTATTTCTATGTAAATACGGAATTACGTTTTTTGCATTATTATTCATTTTAATGTAAGCAAAAAATACAAATCCTCTAATACAATCAGAAATATCTAAATAAATACTAATGAGACATTAAAACTACCTGTGAGTCAAACAAGTTGTGAAACATCTTACTAAACAAACTCACGATAAAGTCTACCGATTCAGGATTACATTATTCCCAATAAAAATAAAAGCAGATGATAAAATATCATCTGCTTTTATTTTTATAAAAAGATATAATCTTATTTATATTCAGCCCAACTCTTAATATCAATATCACTGAGTTTCATTGTACAGAAAGCATTAATAAATGCACTGGCCAAACGACTGTTTGTAACCAAAGGCACATTGAGATCGATGGAAGCACGACGAATCTTATAGCCATCGGTAAGTTCACGTGGTGTAAGATCTTTCGGAATATTTACAACCATATCTATCTTCTTCTCATGTAACAATGTCAATGCTTGAGGTTCCATTCCCTCTTCAGACGGCCAGTACACACGAATATTACGTACCCCATTTTCGTCCAAATATTTGGATGTACCTCCTGTAGCATACAGCTCATAACCATGCTCTACAAGTTTCTTGGCCGCATCAAGCATCTCAGCTTTCTGCTTTGCACCACCCGTTGACAGAAGTATGGTTTTCTTTGGTATTCCCTGTCCAACAGCAAGCATGCTCTTGAGCAATGCGTCATTGGTATCATCACCCAGACAGCCAACTTCACCCGTAGAAGACATATCCACACCCAAAACAGGATCGGCTTTTTGCAATCTATTAAATGAGAACTGCGAAGCCTTAATGCCAACGTAATCAAGGTCAAACAAATTCTTATTCGGTTTCTCAACCGGTCGGCCCAACATTACCTTTGTTGCAAGATCAATGAGATTCAGTTTGAGAACCTTGCTTACAAATGGGAATGAACGCGAAGCTCTGAGGTTACATTCTATAACAAGTATATCATTATCACGGGCCATGAACTGAATATTGAAAGGACCTGATATATGCAGTTCTTTTGCTATCTGGCGGCTGACACGCTTTATTCTGCGAACAGTTTCTACATAAAGTTTCTGAGGCGGGAACTGTATTGTCGCGTCACCTGAATGAACGCCAGCAAACTCAATATGCTCAGAAATTGCATATGCAATAATCTCACCTTTATTTGCAACCGCATCCATCTCGATTTCCTTAGCATGCTCAATGAATCGACTTACAACAACAGGATGATCCTCTGATACATTTGCAGCCAACTTCAAGAAGCGTTCCAGTTCGTCACGGTTTGAACAAACATTCATAGCAGCGCCCGACAATACATAAGAAGGACGAACGAGAACAGGGAATCCAACTTTATCTATGAACTTGTTAATATCATCCATTGAAGTAAGAGCACTCCATTCCGGCTGGCTGATATTATTGCGTGTCAACATTGAAGAGAACTTAGCACGATCTTCCGCATTATCAATATCCTTTGCAGATGTTCCCAATATCGGCACGTTCTGTGCATCAAGCTTCATTGCAAGATTATTTGGAATCTGTCCACCCGTAGAAACGATTACGCCATATGGACATTCAAATTCTATAATATCCATAACACGTTCGAATGTGAGTTCATCGAAATACAGACGATCACACATATCATAGTCTGTTGAAACAGTTTCAGGGTTATAGTTAATCATTACAGAACGATAACCTTCCTTGCGTATAGTATTCAATGCCTGCACACCGCACCAGTCGAACTCAACAGAACTGCCAATTCTATAAGCACCAGAACCAAGAACAATTATTGACCGTTTATCATGATCAAATGTAATGTCACTTGCAACACCAGAATACGTTACATACAGATAATTGGTATGTGCCGGATACTCTGCAGCCAAGGTATCAATCTGTTTTACAACAGGAAGGATACCATAGTTCTTACGCAACTGACGGATTGTAAGCATAGCTTTATGCATATTTCCGACTTCAGCCTCAAGACCGACAGCACGTGCTATCTGGAAATCAGTAAAACCATAGACCTTAGCTGTCTTCAACAATTCCTTATCAAGGTTATTCACACTCTTGAGCGCCTTCATGCGTTCATCAATATCGATAATATGCTTAAGTTTCTCAAGGAACCACTTATCAATCTTTGTAAGTTCATGTATCTGGTCGATAGTGTACCCCTTGTGCATTGCCTTCGATATAATGAAAACACGCTTGTCTGTCGGTTCACGTAAAGCTACGTCAATATCATCGATTTCCAGCTCCTTATTCTCAACAAAGCCATGCATGCTCTGACCGATCATACGCAAACCTTTCTGAATGGCCTCCTCAAAGTTACGACCAATAGCCATAACTTCACCAACAGATTTCATTGATGAACCGAGTTCCTTATCGACGCCGCGGAATTTGCTCAAATCCCAACGCGGAATCTTACATACTACATAATCTAAGGCAGGCTCAAAGAATACACTTGTTGTTTTGGTTATTGAATTTTTCAACTCAAAAAGTCCGTATCCCATACCGAGCTTTGCTGCCACAAATGCGAGCGGGTAACCAGTTGCTTTTGAAGCCAATGCAGACGAACGACTAAGACGGGCATTAACCTCAATAACACGATAATCCTCACTGTTCGGATCCAAAGCATACTGCACATTACATTCTCCGACAATACCAATATGACGTATTATCTTTATTGCCAACGAACGCAATTTTTGGCTTTCACGGTCTGTCAAGGTCTGTGTTGGAGCGACAACTATACTTTCGCCTGTATGTATTCCTAACGGGTCGAAGTTCTCCATGTTACATACAGTGATACAGTTATCGTAACGGTCTCTCACAACTTCATACTCTATTTCCTTCCATCCCTTCAAGCTTTTCTCAACAAGAACCTGAGGAGAGAATGAGAATGCTTTTTCTGCAAGACGGTTAAGTTCTTCTTCATTATCGCAGAAGCCACTTCCAAGTCCGCCCAAAGCATAAGCCGCACGAAGAATTACAGGATAACCTAATTCGGCAGCAGCCTTTCTTGCTGCCTCGATCGTCTCACAAGCCTCACTCTTTATTGTTTTGACATCAATCTCATTAAGCTTTTCGACAAATAGCTCACGGTCTTCCGTATCCATGATTGCCTGAACAGATGTACCCAACACCTGAACTCCGTACTTGTCAAGAATACCTTCACGATACAAAGCCACGCCACAGTTAAGCGCAGTCTGTCCACCAAAAGCCAATAAAATGCCATCAGGTCTCTCTTTCTCTATAACCCTTTCTACAAAATAAGGCTGTACCGGAAGGAAATAGATCTGATCAGCAACGCCTTCAGAAGTTTGTACTGTTGCAATATTAGGATTTATCAAAACAGTTTCCACACCTTCCTCACGCAAAGCCTTAAGTGCCTGGGATCCGGAATAATCAAATTCTCCTGCTTCTCCAATTTTGAGCGCACCAGAACCCAACAACAAAACTTTCTTTATATGGTCGTATTTCATACTATTTATTTTACTTTAATGTATCAACAAATTTATCAAACAAGAACTCTGTATCCAATGAACCAGAACGAGCTTCAGGATGGAACTGACTTGAGAACCAAGGATTTACCTTATGTCTGATGCCTTCATTTGAGCCATCGTTCATATTAACAAAAAGTTCCTCCCAATCATGACCAATTGTATTTCCGTCAACTGCATATCCATGATTCTGAGTCGTGATATAACAATTATTGGTCCCAACCATACGTACCGGCTGATTATGTGAGCGATGGCCATATTTCAACTTATAAGTCTTGGCTCCTCCGGCTTTTGCCAACAGCTGATTTCCCATACAAATTCCACAGATAGGCTTACGTGACATCTGCATATATTTGCGCAAAACAGCAACAGCGTCTTCACACATCTCAGGATCTCCAGGACCATTTGCAAGGAAAAGACCATCAAACTCCATATTTGTATAATCATAATTCCATGGCACACGGATAACTTCAACACCACGATTTATAAGACACCTTATTATATTTGCCTTAACACCACAGTCAACCAGAACGACCTTTTTACCAGCACCTTCCTTATATCGAATAATATCGCGGCAACTTACCTTATCAACAAAATTCACTCCTTCATAAGTCGCTGTCGGAACATTATCAGGTTCGTCGTCAAAAAGTATCTTACCCATCATGACACCATGCTCACGGAGAACTTTTGTAAGTTCTCTGGTATCAATTCCTGTTATACCCGGCACATGCTCACGCTTCAACCAATCCGCAAGACTTTCTTTCGCATTCCAATGTGAGTAACGTTCGCTATAGTCTGTTACAATAATAGCCGAAGCATATATCTTATCGCTCTCCATAAACAACGGCAAATTATTATCATCATAGGAAAATGACGGAACACCATAATTACCGACAAGAGGATAAGTCAAGACCATCAACTGGCCTGCATATGAAGGATCGGTCAGTGATTCCGGATATCCTACCATAGCAGTATTAAAAACAACCTCACCGGCTACAGGTGCTTCATAGCCGAATGATTTTCCATGGAACTTAATTCCGTTCTCCAATACTAAAGTTACGTTTCTCATTTTATGATTTTAGAATTTCTTTTCGTTCTGATAAACATTCTCTACGTAATTCACAAAAGCCTGATTACATAATTTTGTACCACCAGGAGTCGGATATTTTCCTGTAAAATACCAATCTCCCTTATGATTCGGTATTGCCTTATGTAATCCGTCAATAGACTGAAATACCAATTCTATCGGAGTTGTCACCTCTGATGGACGCAATATTTCAACGATCTTCTTATTTATTTCATCAACAGTAAACGGTTCGTAGATATCACGCACACAATTACGCATTTCTTTTGGATTCTTACATAATTCCTTCTTACATGAGTTATATGTATCTGTGATCAAATCATACATTCCTCTCTCTTTCAGTAATTCTATAGTTGCTCTGAATGCACAGAATTCCTCAAGACGTGCCATGTCAATTCCATAATAGTCAGGATAACGAATCTGAGGAGCACTACTAACTATAATAATTTTTTTAGGATGCAATCTGTCCAGAATTCGTAATATACTTTCTTTCAAAGTAGTTCCGCGCACAATACTGTCATCTATAACAACAAGATTGTCAACATGTGGTTCTATACTTTCATAAGTTATATCGTAAACATGCGAAGCCAAATCATTTCTCGAATTTCCTTCTGTAATAAATGTTCTGAGTTTGATATCTTTCCATGCAACTTTTTCAGAACGTACATAATCTCCGAGAATTACATCCAACTCCTCTTTTGACGGTATATGTCCCAACTCCTGTATCTTACGAACCTTGCTTTCGTTTACATAACGTTTGAAACCTGTCAATAATCCATAATACGCAACCTCAGCTGTATTGGGAATGAAAGAGAAAACTGTATGTTTCACATCGTAATCAACAGCCTTTAACACGGGTTCATACAGACTTTCTCCTAATTGTTTACGTTCTTTATAAATGTCTCTGTCACTACCACGACTGAAATAAATACGTTCAAAAGAGCATGCGTGATTACCTTTAGCTGGCATAACATCTTCTATTGAGAAATCGCCGTTTCGTTTTACCAGCAAGGCCGTTCCTGGCATCAATTCCTTCACATCCTCACATTCCAAATCAAATGTAGTCTGTAAAACAGGACGTTCGCTTGCAACTGCAACAAATTCGTCATTTTTATAATAAAAGGCAGGACGTATACCCCACGGATCACGCATAGAAAACATTTCCCCACTACCTGTTATTCCACAGACAACATACCCTCCATCAAAATCAGTCATTGTGCTTTTCAACACATTAACCATTTCTACATGGTCATTTATATATTCTGTTATCTGTTTGTTTTCCAATCCAAGCTCTTTTGCTTTGACAAAATTCCGTTCCACTTCTCGATCCAAGCGATGCCCCATAAATTCCAACATAATATAAGCATCGCTATATATTCTCGGATATTGCCCCTGCAGTGTAAGTTTCTCGAAAATTTCATCTACGTTTGTCATATTAAAATTTCCGCAAAGACAAAGGTTCTTAGCCTGCCAGTTATTTCTACGCAAGAATGGATGAACATAAGATAATCCGCTTTTCCCTGTTGTAGAATATCTCAAGTGGCCCATATACAACTCACCTGCAAAAGGTAAACTGTTCTTTGCAAACTCAACATCGGCCAATTGCTCTTTGTTAAGATTTTTCAGATCGCGATGTGCATAACCAAAAATTTCAGTTATGGCATCTTTTCCTTCTGCTCTTTCGCGAAACATATACTCTCTTCCAGGAGCACTATTAAGTTTCACACATGCCATACCAGCTCCCTCCTGTCCACGATTGTGCTGTTTCTCCATCATCAAATAGAGTTTATTCAATCCGAACATCCAAGTGCCGTACTTTTCTTGATAATATTTCAACGGTTTAAGCAATCTTATCATTGCAATTCCGCATTCATGCTTTAAAAGTTCCACTATATATTCTAATTATTTATGTTTATACTTCTATGATTATTATTCTACGGTTACTGATTTTGCCAAATTTCTTGGCTGATCAACATTCTTTCCTTTACATACTGCCACATGATAAGCCAGCAATTGCAATGGTATAACATCAATAAGAGCCTCGAAACATTCCATCGTAGACGGTAGTTCAATAACTTCATCTGCAATACGACTGATTGTATCGTCTCCTTTACTTACAAGTGCAATCACTTTCCCTTGACGAGCCTTTATTTCTTGAATATTGCTTAATACTTTTTCATACATCTTATTATGTGTCGCAATAACAACAACTGGCATATCTGAATCTATAAGTGCAATCGGTCCATGCTTCATCTCCGCAGCAGGATATCCTTCAGCATGAATGTAGCTTATTTCTTTTAATTTCAAAGCCCCTTCAAGTGCCACAGGATAGCTATACCCCCTACCAAGATAAAGGAAATTGTGAGCATAAGTGAACATCCTGCTTAAATCAGCAATTCTATTGTTAAGTTTCAATACCATCTGCATTTTTCCCGGTATTGCTAACAACTCTTTTATTATCTCAGAATACTCTTTCGTATCAATAATATCTTTCTCTTTTGCCAAAGCTAGTGCAAACATTGCAAGTACGGTAACTTGTCCGGTGAAAGCTTTGGTTGAAGCCACACCGATTTCCGGCCCAACATGGATATAACTGCCGGTATCTGTTGCCCGTGGAATACTTGAGCCAACAACATTACAAATACCATAAATAAACGCACCTTTCTTTTTCGCAATTTCTATTGCAGCCAATGTATCTGCTGTTTCACCGCTTTGAGAAATAGCGATAACAACATCATTTTCAGATACAACAGGATTTGAATAACGGAACTCACTGGCATATTCAACAGCTACAGGAATACGGCAAAAATTCTCTATCAAATATTTACCAATAAGTCCAGCATGCCACGAAGTCCCACACGCCACAATTATAATACGTTTTGCATTTAATAATGTGTCTTTATGATCAAGAATAGCATTTAATATTATATTATTACTCTCGTCACTTACACGACCACGCATACAATTTTTGATCCATTCTGGCTGTTCAAAAATCTCTTTCAACATGAAATGCGGGAAGCCCCCCTTCTCTATTTGTCCAAGATTTAAATCAACAGTCTGTATCTCAGGGTTCAACTCGCGATTGAAAATATTCACAACTTTCAATCCTTCATCCTTACGAATTACCGCAATATTTCCATCTTCCAGATAAACGACCTTATCTGTATATTCAATTATCGGAGATGCATCTGAACCTAAAAAAAACTCATTATCTCCAACACCGACAACAAGAGGACTTTGTTTTCGTGCTGCGATAATCTGATTTGGATTACCCTTATCCAAAATTGCTATCGCATACGCACCAATAACCTGATGAAGTGACAATTGTACTGCTGTCAACAAATCAAGTTTTTTCTTCTTCTGAACGTATTCAATAAGTTGGATTAAAACCTCAGTATCTGTATCAGAGCGAAAATGAACACCATTTGAAATAAGATTACGCTTAATCTCGTTATAATTCTCAATTATACCATTATGGATTATAGCTAAATCTTTTGATTCTGAAAAATGCGGATGTGCGTTTTTTGAAGAAGGTTCTCCATGCGTTGCCCAACGAGTATGTGCAATTCCAACATGTCCACTTATATTCTTATCCTTGCAATAATCCTCAAGATCTGAAACCTTGCCTTTTGTCTTATATACATTCAGTTGATTATCATTATCAATGATAGCTACTCCCGCACTATCATAGCCACGATATTCCAATCTCTTTAATCCTTTTATCAAGATAGGATAAGCATCCTTGTTTCCTAAATACCCTACAATACCACACATAATCAAACATCAATAAATAACATAAAACAAACGTTAGACATATTTTAAAACAAGATGCCTAACGTTCATATTTAAATTAATTTCTTAAAATATTAATTACTAATGATGCAAGTGAAGTCAATATACTAACTCCCGAGAGCCATAATGTTGTAGACGCTCCAATAGAAGACGATTTCGCCTTCACACCATTAGGCTGTACATATATTATATCATTCTGCTGAACATAATAATATGGAGAATTTATAAAATTTGCGTCATTAAGATTTATTCTTACTTGACTCTTTTGCCCCAGTTCATTTTCGCGAATTAACAATACATTATCGCGTTTACCATATATCGTAAGATCTCCTGCTTGTGCCAAAGCCTCTATCACGCTCATCTTCTCTGAATTCACAGGAACAACACCCGGACTATTCACTTCACCTGATACCGTAACACGGAAACTTGACATTCTCACTGTCACGACAGGATTTTCTGTTCCCGACATATAAGGCATTATTTTTTCACGTATCAGATCTTCACACTGTCCTTTGGTCAAACCAGAAACATGCACTTTTCCTATCACGGGGAAATTTATATTACCACTATTATCCACAAGATATCCCTGCATATCTGTCGCTGTAGTATTCCCTCCCGCGACAGAATAAAGATTGAACGGGCGCGCTGCATCCGGATTTGTCGTATTTACTATAATAGACAACATATCTTTCGGCATAATTTTAGCATCATACAACCCTTGTGATGCAGAAAGATCCACATTGTCTATATTCTGGAAATAAGCAACATGCTTGGCACTAGAGCAACTATCCAAAAGCGCCACAGTAGTCATTAAGACAATAAGATTGAAAAATAATCTTTTCATAATAAAAAGAACTGAACAATTAATTTTATTTTGCAAAAATACGATTATTTTTGATAATGACAAAGGTTTATCTGATTTATTTAATTGTATGCATCAGTACACATTTACAGATTTAATTTAAACGAATAAAATCTTGTAATTTATTTCAAAAAATAATCTTTTTATCGTATCTTTGCTACCTCAATACATATAATATGAGCCACAGATACAGTATTAATTATAGCAAAGTTTTGCTTATATATACAGGTGGAACTATTGGTATGGGATGTAATCCACAAACGGGAGCACTTGAACCATTGGATTTCAACCATCTTCTAAGCAACATGCCTGAATTCTCGTATATAAAAGCAGAAGTAGATACATATCAGTTCAGTAATCCTGTTGACTCGAGCGACATGTCGCCAATGATGTGGATTCAACTTGTAAACATTATATCGGAACGTTACGATCAATATGATGGATTTGTTGTACTCCACGGAACAGATACAATGGCATATACAGCTTCCGCCTTGTCATTTATGTTGGAAAATCTGACAAAGCCTGTCATTCTGACTGGAAGTCAGTTACCAATAGGACAACTCCGTACAGATGGTAAAGAAAATTTAATAACAAGTATTGAGCTCGCTTCTGCCAAGAATCGCAATGGACACGCTATTATTCCTGAAGTTTGCATATATTTCAGCGGCAGACTTTTAAGAGGAAACAGAAGTACAAAACAGAATGCAGATGGCTTCAATGCATTCAATTCCTTCAATTATCCTCATTTATGTGATGCCGGAGTTGGTTTTACATTCAATCATCATTACATACTAAAGCCTGACTTCTCACGCCCAATGATACCCCACACAAAACTGGATCCTAATGTCGTAATCTTTTCTCTTTTCCCTGGAATACAAGAAAACATTGTAAGACACGTTCTTGAAGCGCCGGAATTAAGAGGAATTGTCATGAGAAGTTATGGTAGTGGAAACGCGCCACGCCAAGAATGGCTTCTACGAATCCTAAGAGAAGCTAGTGATCATGGAGTCACTGTTGTAAATATAAGCCAATGCATATCCGGATGTGTAGAAATGAACAGATACGATACCGGTTATCAATTAAAAAATTCCGGCGTTCTAAGCGGTTATGACAGCACGGTAGAGAGTGCTGCTACAAAATTAATGTTCCTACAGGGCAAATACTCAGATAACAATCTAATTAGAAGAGACATGAGCCGATCCTTGTGTGGTGAGATAACAATTTGACATTGCTTTTATAAAAGCACATATTCATTCAACTTTATGTATCACTATTATTAATTTAAAACTATGAAAGAATTAAAAGGAACAAAAACAGAAAAGAATCTGTGGGAAGCTTTTGCCGGAGAATCTCAGGCACGTAATAAATATTCCTACTATGCATCAAAGGCCAAAAAAGATGGTTTTGAGCAGATCGCAGCTATTTTTGAAGAAACTGCAAACAACGAAAAAGAACATGCAAAATTATGGTTCAAATATCTGCACAATGGAGAGATAGCTCCAACCATGGAAAATCTCAAAGATGCTGCTGCTGGAGAGAATTACGAATGGACAGATATGTATGACCGCATGGCAAAAGAGGCAGAAGAAGAAGGCTTCACTGAAATTGCAGCAAAATTCAGAGGTGTTGCAGCAATAGAGAAACATCACGAAGAACGCTATCGTAAACTACTGAAAAACATTGATGATAAAGTGGTATTCTCCCGTGAAGGAGACTGCATTTGGACATGCCGTAACTGTGGACATATCGTTATTGGTAAATCAGCCCCACAGATATGCCCGGTATGCAATCACCCACAAAGCTATTTTGAATTAAGAAACGAAAACTATTAACACTTCAAAATAAGTAAATACAAGAAGAGATGTTTGTTTCAACATCTCTTCTTTTTATTTTATAAAAATGGGCGCATCATATAAATGATACACCCATTTCATTATATATTTTCACTAATTATTATCTTATTCTATCAGCTGCTCTGACTAACTTTTCATCATCCAGAATACCTTTCCTTGCCATCACCAAAAGAATTATTGATATGAGTGGAAAACATGCAGCTATTGAGGATTGAAAACTATAAGCATCCCCACTTATCAATTTCACACAGACTCCGTATACAACATACCATAACACAAGTATAAGAATATTGAATACACACAAGCGGCTTTGGAACACTCTGTTTTTAAAAGCACCAATTGCCTTTAAACACACTGGACACGTGATCAACAGTATGAAAAACAACCATGCAACAGAATACTCATGACGTCCATCATTAAGCAACCAAAGATTAAACATCTGTTTACCAGTCCCCATCATTTCCTTTGGTTCAAAAGTTCCTACAGGAAGACACAAACATGCTATTGTTAGCAAAAATGAAAGGAAAAGAAATACTGTCTGTTTACGCTGTAACATATTTATCAATTCTGATTATCCTTTGAAGGATCACGATAATATATATTACCATCCACAAACTCCTGTGTCGCTAACAAAGTCGGTTTTGGCAGCTTCTCATAATAACGCGAGATCTCGATCTGCTCACGATTCTCAAAAACCTCTTCCAAAGAGTCATTATACGAAGCAAACTCTGCCAGTTTCTTATTAAGATCCTGCTTTATCTCCACTGCAATCTGATTTGATCTCTTTGAGATAATAGCAACACTTTCATAAATATTACCTGTCTCATCACACAAATCCATAATGTTTCGTGTAACGGTATTGACCGGTGCTTTCGACTTTTTGTAATCCATATATAAATTTTATTCTTTAGTTTTTGTATATTCCTTACATTTACCTATATATTTCTCGGCAAGATTTTTCTCCTTTGAATCAGGAAACTCATTCAAGAAGCCATAACATTCATCTTCTGCATCCTGGAACCTCTCAAGTTTCTTTTCCTCTACGCTCTGTTCTGCCAATTCAAATTTACTTTTCATTATAAGCAAGGCAAAATCCTCGCGCATAGAAGTATAAGGATAATCTTTCAATGCGTTTTGAGCCGTTATGATACAAGCCTCATAGTTGTTACCACCATATGTGCAGTTTCCAAAATACTGTCCCATATCATAATAAAGACGTGCCGAATAATATTCTTTTAGTACAAGTTTATCTTGAAGCTCAAACATACGCTCCTGAGCAAGCGACTTATACTTTGCTTCCGGAAAAAGATCAAGATATTCCTGAAATGCAGCAATAGCTGCAACCGTCTGCGACTGATCCAAACGCGGCTCCGGCGTACTCATGTACAGACTCTGACCAACATAAAACTCAGCCATTTCGGCATATATGCCTTTGGGATAGCTTGAAAAATATTTTTTAAAAGTAGCGGCTGCGCCCTCATAATCCTTACTGAGATATTCAGCCATCGCCAGCATATACAAACTTTCCTGAGCGTTATCTGTACCTTTTTGCATTGTTACAAGTTCCTGAAGCAGAGTCGAGGCTCTTGTATACTTGCCATTTACAAAACACTCTTTCGCATATTCATATTTGAAGGAGTTATCATATGTCTTATATACATTATTAAATTCGTTCGAACAACTTGATAAAATTGTCGAAATTGCTATGATAACACCAGAAGTTATTCTTTTCATACTCCAAGTTTTGAAGTGCAAAAATACATATATTTCATTTATAAACAAAGCAATAGCCTTCTTTTTTAGCAAAAAATCACGATTACCCCTCTTAATTGTGAGTTTTTTATTATTTTTGTTATCTCTCTTCAAACTGTTTATTATGAACTTCAAATTAACATCTAATTATTCTCCGACCGGAGACCAACCAGAAGCAATAAAACAACTTACAGATGGCATCAACAGAGGCGAACACGCCCAAGTATTGCTGGGAGTCACCGGTTCCGGAAAAACATTCACAATGGCCAATGTTATCGCAAACATAAATCGTCCGACACTAATCTTAAGCCATAACAAAACATTGGCAGCCCAACTTTACGAAGAGATGAAAGGTTTCTTCCCGCAGAATGCTGTTGAATATTATGTTTCTTACTACGACTATTATCAACCGGAAGCATATCTTCCATCAACGGATACATATATTGAAAAAGACCTTGCTATAAACGAAGACATCGATAAATTGCGCCTGTCTGCCGTTAGCGCATTACTTTCCGGCAGAAAAGATGTTGTTGTTGTTTCTTCCGTATCATGCATCTACGGTATGGGAGGCCCAACCGCTATGGCCAACAGTGTCATTAAAGTAAGAAAAGGACAAACCATAGACCGAAACGATTTTTTACGAAAACTAGTGGATGCCCTATATCTGCGTAATGACATAGAACTTAAAAGAGGAAATTTCCGAGTGAAAGGCGATACAGTGGACATATTCATGGCTTACAGCGACAATGTCCTGCGTATAATATGGTGGGACGACGAAATAGATTCCATTGAAGAACTTGACAGTGTCACATTCCAGACATTGGCAACATTTGAAGAGTATCAGATATATCCAGCCAATCTGTTTGTTACCTCCAAAGAACAAACAAACCAAGCAATAAGAATGATACAAGACGACCTTGGCAAGCAGATAAATTTCTTTAACGATCTTGGGGATACCATTAAGGCACAGCGAATTAAAGAGCGTGTTGAATATGATATGGAAATGATAAAAGAACTCGGTCACTGCAGCGGTATCGAGAATTATTCACGATATTTCGATGGCCGACAGGCAGGTGACAGACCATATTGCCTATTGGACTTTTTCCCAAAAGATTATCTCTTGATAATAGATGAAAGCCATGTTAGCGTACCACAGATAAATGCAATGTACGGCGGAGACCGTGCAAGAAAACAGAATCTTGTAGAATACGGTTTCAGACTACCGGCAGCATTTGACAATCGCCCTCTCAAATTCGAAGAATTCATGAGTATGATAAATCAGGTTATCTACGTTTCAGCTACTCCAGCTGATTTTGAACTCAACGAGTCAGAAGGCGTTATTGTTGAACAGATAATACGTCCTACCGGACTATTGGATCCGGTAATAGAAGTACGACCAAGCGAAAATCAGATAGACGACTTGGTTAACGAGATCATCGAGCGTAACGAACGCGACGAACGTACACTTGTGACCACACTTACAAAAAGAATGGCTGAAGAACTTACAGAATATTTGCTCAATCATGGAATAAGAGCAAACTACATACACAGCGACGTAGCAACACTCGACCGCGTAAAAATAATGAACGATCTTCGAAACGGATTATTCGATGTACTTGTGGGAGTGAATCTGCTACGCGAAGGTCTTGATCTTCCGGAAGTTTCACTTGTTGCAATCCTCGATGCCGACAAAGAAGGATTCCTCCGTAGCCGCCGTTCGCTCACCCAAACCGCTGGACGTGCTGCACGAAATGTGAACGGAAAAGTCATTATGTATGCAGACACAATAACCGAAAGCATGCAAAAAACTATAGACGAAACTAACAGACGCAGAACAATACAGTTACAATACAACAAAGACCACAACATCACACCACGCCAGATAAAAAAAGACATAAAAGGAACACTCCCCGTTACCGGCAGCGAAAAAGAAGCACATGCCGATATACGGCATATTGAAAAGGAAATCAAATATCGCCCGTATATAGAACCAGAGAAAGATGCAATAGCTGCAGATCCGATAATAAAACGAATGAGCAGAAAACAGTTAGAAAAGAGTATTGCTGACACTACAGCTCTTATGAAGCAAGCTGCAAAAAATCTCGATTTCCTCCAAGCCGCACAATATCGCGACGAAATTGTACATCTTCAGTCGCTGCTTGAAAACTATCAGCATGAGAAATGAAAAGTCTGAATACTCTCAGGAAATGAAATAACGTTAAATTATCATCAACACATCAAGTTACAGAACAAAATTATTAACTTTGCAAAACTTAAACTTTTAAACATTACATAACATAAAAATAATATGAAAAAACTGTTGATTATGATATTACTGTCCATGCCTATAACCGGTATGGCACAAAACGGATGGGAAAGAGTTCTTACCGAGAAAGAACAACAAGAACAAATGGAAAAGGCTGAAGCTGCAGCTAAGAAAGCAAAGAAAGAAGCGAAAAAGGCAGCCAAGAAAGCAAAGAAGATGAAAAAAGCAGGAGCAGACTCCGCAACGACAGCCTATCTGGAAGACGAATCAATATCGGCAGACACCCAAGAATCAAGCAAGAAATCCAAGAACAAGAAATATATTCAGGCTGGTGCAGTACCTGAGATTGACGGCAAAGTTATATTCACTCTCGATCTTGACGTACCAGGCAAAAACGCCCAGCAGATTTACGACAAGGTGTACAGCATGCTTGATGCAATGGCAAAGAAAGAAAATCAGAAAAACAGCGGCATCATACTTGTCAACAAAGAAGAACACATGATTGCAGCAAAATACAGCGAATGGCTTGAATTCACAAAAAATTTCTTCATTCTCGACCGCACAGAATTCAATTATACGATAATTGCAACATGCAAGGACAATCATCTGACAATGACTCTCGAACGCATATCATATAACTATGAAGAAAACCGTGAAACCGGTTTCATGCTACCGGCAGAGAAACTCATTACAGACGAATACGCCCTTAACAAGAAGAAGACAAAACTCATGCCCATGTATTCAAAGTTCCGTAAAAAGACAATTGACCGCAAGGACGAAATATTCCAGGAAGTAAAAGACAGACTCCTCTAAAACTCAGACAGAGATGGATGACGAGACAAACATACAGTTTCCAAGACACAGAAGATCCGAACAAGAAAATCCGGACAAATTTCTGAAAATAAGAAACATACTTAATATAATCTTCATGATTGGTGCAATAGCCGGAATGATATTATATTTCACTTCCGGCCACACCATCGGCATAATTATAATAATGTCATCGATGGTGTTCAAGATAGCAGAATGTTGCCTTCGATTTTTCCGTTAATGAAAAAACTTTTTACAATATTATTCGTTGCCTCCGTAATATCTGTGAATGTCATGGCTCAGACCGATGACACATACAACCAGATTAATGCCGACGGCACCGTAAATAGGCGTTCATCACAAAACGCCGACTCGCTGGGAAGCGACAAAGAAATACCTAAAGGAATAAAAACATGGACTGTAAGCCGTAAATTCGGTGACCGGACTCCGGCACAGGTTGATACTTTGTCACATATGTTTATGAACACAATATTCACCACCGGACTGCGTGGTGAATATAATACAACCGGTAATCTCGGTGCGCCACGTATCAACCGCATATTCATAGACCGCCCCGAGACAGAACAGTTCATTTTCACCCAACCTTATGATTACTTCGTGACACCGGTTGAAACCTTCCAGTTCACCAACACACTGTCTCCGTTCACAAACCTTACATACAACACAGCCGGCAACCGCACCAACGGTGAGGATCATTTCACTGCAAAGTTTGGTGTAAATGCAGGAAAACGTATCGGTGTAGGCTTTAAGTTCGACTACATATATGGTCGCGGATACTATCAGAACCAAAGTACATCACACTTTGACTACACCATGTATGGTTCTTATTTAGGCGACCATTATCAAGCCCATCTGCTCTTCTCCACCAATCACCAGAAAGTGACAGAGAACGGCGGTATAACCAATGATGCCTATATCACACATCCTGAAAGTTTTGACGACACATATACCACAAGTGAAATACCGACTGTACTTGAACAGAACTGGAACCGCAACGACAACCAGCACATATTCCTTACCCACCGATATAATATTGGTTTCAACCGCAAGGTGAAAATGAGTGAAGAGGAAATAAAGGCACGCAAGTTTGCTATTGAGTCAATGAAAGAGAACGAGGCTCTTTTGGAGAAAGAGCTGGCAAGCAAAAAAGCACGTCGTGAAGGCAGAGTGTTCGACGAGGAGAAGTTCGACAACAAACAGACATACAGCGGACGTCCTGACGATGCAAAAATAGCTGGTGATGAACCTGCCGACAGCTTGACAAACAACATATCCGACCGTATTGCCATAACCGACGCCACAGCAGACAGTCTGCTCACTGCAGAGAAGAAAAACGAGGCCGACACAGCATGGATGAAAAATGAATATGTACCTGTCACCAGTTTCATACACACCATGAGTTTCGACAATTACAATAGAATATATCAAGCATACAAGACTCCGGAAAACTATTATGCAGATGATTTCTACAATGCAGCAGACTTCGTGCGTGGTGATTCCATATACGATAAGACGAGTCATTTCCGCCTACAGAATACATTCGCCATTTCATTGCTTGAAGGTTTCAACAAATGGGCTAAAGCCGGACTTAAAGCCTTTGCATCCTCAGATCTGCGTCATTTTGTACTACCAAATACTGAAGGTGGCACAACTACCTATAATGAACATAGTCTGAGCATCGGTGGACAACTCCAAAAAACACAAGGACGCACACTTCACTATGATGTAGTTGCAGAGACATGGCTTACCGGAGAAGATGCCGGACAACTTAAAATTGATGGCTCCATTGACGTCAATTTTCCTGTTTTCGGCGACACGGTAACTCTGCGCGCCAAAGGATTTTTTCATCACCTCAATCCGACATTCTACTACCGTCACTACCATTCACGCCATTTCTGGTGGGACAATGACGATCTGAGCAAAATAATACACTCGCGCATAGAAGGTGTATTCACTTATCGCAAAACACGCACATCACTGCGTGTTGCAGTTGACGAACTGAAGAACTACACCTACATGGCCATGAGCTATGACATTGACAACGAATTCAACCGTACTGGCAATAAAGTGAGCATTGCACAAAAAAGCGGTGCCATAAGCCTTTTTACCGTATCATTGTCACAAGACTTCAAACTAGGACCACTCCATTGGGACAACGTCATAACCTATCAGAAATCATCTGACAACGACGTGATACCTCTACCGGACATAAACATTTACTCAAACCTGTATCTCAGATTCAAAATCGCACGCGTGTTGAAATGTGACCTTGGAGCGGACATTCGCTATTTTACAAAATATTACGCACCCGACTACAGTCCAGCGTTAGGTCAGTATGCTGTGCAGACCGGCAACGTACGTGTAAAAACAGGTAACTATCCGTTGGTCAACGCATACGCCAATTTCCACCTCAAACGCACGCGTTTCTTTGTTATGATGAGCCATGTCAACGGTGGTAGTGGCAGTAAGGAGTATTTCCTGACACCACACTATCCTTTGAACGGACGCATATTCCGATTCGGCTTGAGCTGGAATTTCTTCAATTAAAAAGCATAATGCACTAAATATTATGGCCCGGGAACTTCTACATTAATGAAGTGCCCCGGGCCATTACAATAAAGATTATCCCCTTGAATTACGAAATTATCAGTCCGAGCGACTGCAATAACCCGTAAACAAACATGTTACGTGCAGTCATACCCAACACACGATTAAGTTCCGTTCCCTTTCTTATTCTCAGCATTTCACGATAAGTATAAATATGCATCACCAGATAGACCAACGGCAGCATGGCCGCCCACATACTTCTGTCATAAAACAAAACAAAACCAGAAAGGCATGCCGTAAGTCCGAGACCAAGATACAGTTTCTCCGAAGCCCTGGCACCAATTCTCACCACAAGAGTTTTCTTGCCCGAATGTCTGTCATTATCGATGTCACGATAATTGTTCACCACAAGCAGAGTATCTATAACAAGACCACAGGCCAATGATGCCCAAACCACCTCCTGGCTAAAAAGCGGAGCTCCGGACGGCATGTCAAGATAATAGGTAAGACACACCGGCACAAAACCGAAGAACACTAGAACAAGCACGTCCCCCAACCCCATATACGACATACATGTGGTATAAAGAAAACAGAACAACACACACACAGCCCCCACTCCAATCATCTGCCAGCCACCATAAACAACAAGCGGCAGACCAACACTACACGAAAGAAATGTGGTAAGCGCGATACCGATACGCATGACCTTCTTGGTTATCCACCCCTGGGCGCAAGCTCTCTTCGGTCCAAGACGATTTTCATCGTCTGCACCCTTTACAAAATCGAAATAATCGTTGATAAAGTTGGCATCAATCTGCATTAAAAAAGCAAAAAGAAAACACAGTATAGCTGGCACAATCCTTATATCGCACGAAGCGTCACGCATAGCCAAAGCCGTACCTATCATAACCGGAACAGCCGCACCGGAAAGTGTTTTGGGGCGCGAGGCCAAAATCCAGGCTTTAAGCGAATTAACTTTCACATCAACCTCGTTCATATCAGTTTTTCAGTTTACTTCTTGCAAAATTAACCATAAAAGACTATATTTGCAAATAAATACAACCGCTTTATTATGCTTGCATCAAACGTTAGTCTGGACCTGATGGAATTTGTCGAAAAGAATATTCTTCCAAGATATACCGCTTTCGACAAGGCACACAATCTCACACACGTAAACAGAGTAATAAGCCGGTCGCTGGAACTGGCATCAAGGATAGGAGCCGACGCTGACATGGCATACGTCATAGCAGCCTACCACGATCTCGGCCTCGAAGGACCAAGGGCTGTGCATCATCTGACAAGCGGAAAGATTCTTGCAGCAGACTCGCGGTTGCAACGATGGTTTACAAAAGACCAACTGAAAATAATGAAAGAAGCCGTGGAAGACCACAGAGCATCCACATCGCACACACCACGCAGCCTGTATGGAAAAATTGTTGCAGAGGCCGACCGCGACCTTGAACCGTCCATTGTATTCAGAAGGACAATAGAATATGGTATAGACCATTACCCGGAAAAAAGCAAAGAAGAACAATGGCAAAGATTTCTTTCACACATCAACAATAAATATTCATCACACGGCTACATACGCCTTTGGCTGCCAAACTCGCCAAATGAGCAAAATCTGAAAAAAATACGCGAGCTTATAAGTAGTCCGCAGCTTCTAAGAGAAGAATTTGAAAGAATATACATACTCGTCAACGACGGCCAGTGAGAATTTTCACCGGCCGTTTTCATTTTACATCTTGACAAAGACCATGACCATTAATCTGAAAAAGATGCTGCAGGAAATACTATTCCAACAAATCAAATGCACAATATCATTATTTAATTTCAGGTTTACTACCGATCACCAATCATTTAAAGCGTCATCACAGATGTCTATGTTTACCAACATATCCGATTCCACCTACATAGATATATCCTCAGCAACTGTACATAAAATAAATATGCAGAAACCATTATTGGTCTCTGCATATAATAATATAACACATTAGGATATATGTAATCCTAATAAGAAACTATCCGATCTGGATTATTTCTTCATATAGTCTTCCGGAAACGAGAACTCATTAATCATCTTTCCGTCGTTCATGCGTATCCAACTTCTGAAACCACGCTTACCTTCCTCTAGTTCTATCACACGAGCACCATTGTCACCAGGAATATCCCAATAGGTGTTCTTGCTTCCTGTGAAACGTCCATAACAGAGCATCATGCCCTTCCACTCCACAGCATAGTCGTTTACATGATCATGACCAACAAAAACTCCCATAACATCACCTTGTTCAAGCATTGCCGTAAAAAGCCCGCTGTTCACAACCGGAGCACACGCTTTCTCCCTACGTGTTCCTATCAACTTGGCATCCTCATTGCTCGCAGCCTCATTGAATTCCGGCAGTGGAATATGAAAGAATGCTAAAGCAGGCAGCGCATTTCCGTCATTTGCCGCAGTAAACTTTTTGCTCTTGTCAACATACCAGTTTATTTGGTCGGTCTTTATCCAGTCATAACCTTTCACAACTTCCAACGGTGAGTAAGAATTGCTGTCGAATATATAAATAACAGCAGCATCCTTGTCCCCGTCTGACGATTTAAGTGTAAGTGTATAATTAGTTACACCTGATATTCCGGGAGTTGTCTCCGTAAGACTGCCTTTATATTTCTTTATCAGTTCGAACAGTTGTGCACGCGACAATCCCTGCTCATCATCATGATTTCCAAAAGTCATTGCAAACGGTATGCCGCGTGATAAAGTTGGCTGAAGCACCTCGTCCAATCCTTTTGCAGCAGGTTTTCCTGTCACAAAATCACCGGAAAACACTACAAGATCAGGCTTTTCCTCATCAAGCACAAGGTTCATACACTTTTCTGACACAGCAGAATGTTCACTGCCTGACACCCAATGAACATCGGTAAACTGAACAATCTTGAACTTCTTGTCAGAACCGAATTTCAATGTCTGCGCATAAAGTCCGCTATACGCGGCAACACTTAATGCCATCAATACTAATCTCAACATTCTCATAATGTAATATTCTATTAAAACAAAATGTGATTTATAATAAATTGATTAAAGTCAGTCGTAGTCTATATTTTCAGTATAAAGATTTTGAACAATGAGTACAAAGGCAGAAGGTAAAAACAGTATTTTACTGAAATCAGCCTTGCAGAACCACCCTTATCCTATGCTAGGATTGTGGAAGGTAAAAGCAAAAGACAATGATGGAAAAATTTGTTTCCCGACTTTGGCTTTGCCTAATCATATTCTATCTTATGCAAAGATAGCGAAAATATACCAATACAACAAACAACTGCAACAACCTTTTATTTCCTTCCATCATACTGTCTTCATCGTCCTCTCAACAGTTCAACCAAATACAGTGTTCTTTCCAAACATTCGGCTGTATTTTGGCTTCTCAAACAAAAAATTATACGGTTTATATAAAAAATACATCGAAAAATTTGCAGATTCAAAAAAAATCACTACCTTTGCACTCGCTTTAAGACATTACGGATTTCGATCAAAGGAGAGATGGTAGAGTGGTCGATTACAACGGTCTTGAAAACCGTCGTACCGAGAGGTACCGGGGGTTCGAATCCCTCTCTCTCCGCCACCTAAAAATGCGAATCACATAGTTGTGGTTCGCATTTTTTATATCAATAATTAAAAATGTCCAGTTATACAAATTTACTTATAAGATAAAATTACTTACTTAGATATAAAAACATTAATCATGAAACTGTCAAAACAATAATAAATAAAAGACAGACCTTATTATAATATTTCCGTTTCATGTTGTTCGAAATATTATTTCATACCTTATTTCTGAAATCCATTTCCTTACCACATCACAATAAATAAAACCACTAGAAACATTTTGTTATGTCCATAACATTGCAGGAGATAAAGAATTTTTTGTATTAAATACACCAAAATATTAAAACAGTCCATGCATAATATATAACAATCACGACTCATTACCATATCCGCAGTATAGTTAATAAAGATAAAATAAGAGACTTCATTAATCAAAAAATATTATTTTTGTTAATAATTTATATGTTCACGTATTTTGACCAATTGAAATACCTTGAATATTTATTGAGAGTAAGACAATCTGTTATGATTATTTGTATTTAAATATAGTATGTTTGTTATGCATTTTCGAATATCTCAATTATTGCTATTATTATTTACATTCATTTCCATAAATGCTTATTCGGAGAACTATCCTGTTCGTGGACGTGTGGTTGACAAATTCTCACGTCTCCCTGTAGCCAATGCAAATGTCATGATATATGGCCAGCCGGACAAGAATGCATCAACAGACAGCACCGGTGTATTTGTCATAGAAGACGTGACTCCTGGAATATGTCAGCTATCAGTGACCTGCATCGGATATAAAAATCTTCTTTCACCTGAATATATTGTATCTGCGAAACTTCCACCTGTGGAACTTGAACTGGAGGAAAACACATCCAAACTGGCTGAAGTAACCATAAAGACCACACCATTCCGCCGCCTAAAGAGCAGTCCGGTAAGTCTTCAGATAATTGGCCTGGGCGAGATAGAGAAAAGTCCAGGAGGAAACCGCGACATATCCAGAATTGTTCGCTCATATCCAGGCGTTTCATTTTCACCCATTGGATACCGCAATGATCTCATCGTACGTGGAGGCTCACCATCAGAAAACCGTTTTTATCTTGACGGAATAGAGATTCCCAACATCAATCATTTTGCCACACAAGGAGCATCAGGAGGCCCTGTCAGCATACTAAATGCCGACCTTATTCGTGAAGTACAGTTCTACACAGGCGCTTTTCCCGCCAATATGGGTGGAGCACTAAGTTCGGTCATGGATATACGCCTGCGCAACGGCAATACGGACGACAATAGTTTCAAGGCCACACTTGGTGCCTCAGAAGTGTCACTGAGCGGTGCCGGGCATTTCGGAGAGCGCACAACTTATCTGTTCTCAATACGACAATCATACCTGCAACTATTGTTCAAGGTGCTTGGGCTTCCATTTCTACCAAACTACATTGACGGACAATTTAAAATAAAAACCCGCATAACAGATAAAGACGAAATTGTTTTTCTTGGACTGACGGGGATAGACCGTATGAAACTGAATACTGACGAGAAAGGTGAGGACGCAGAATATATGCTCAGCTATCTGCCCCGTATAGAGCAGCAGACATTCACCCTCGGCGCGTCTTACAAACATTATGCAGGGAAAAATGTACAGACGGTAAGCATTGGCTACAACTATCTGGCCAATCAGAACCAGAAGTACAAAAACAACGACGATTCCAATACGGATAATCTGACGCTTGACCTGAGCTCGCATGAGCAGAAAGTATCATTACGTGCAGAGAACCGTACATTTGGAGAACGCTGGACACTGATTGAAGGAATTGAGACATATTATGCTAAATATGATGACAAGACATTCCAGAGACTTTATATAAACAGCGGACAGACGATATTAAAACAAAACACCGAACTTGGAATTTGGGGATGGGGCGCATTTGCTTCTGCCAGATACGTGACACCAGACGAACGACTGACAGCCAATTTAGGTATGAGACTCGACGGATGCAGTTATTCCTCGGAAATGACACGTTTTTGGGAAAACATCTCCCCCACACTATCATTGTCATACAGAATCATACCCAAACTGGCAATCAATGCGGCTGCCGGATTGTACCATCAACTGCCTGCATACACGGCATTGGGATATACAGACGCTAATGGAACTTATGCCAATAAGTCACTGAAATATATGCGCGTCGTGAATGTAAATCTCGGTACGGAATGGAACGTAAACGATCAGATAGTTGTTTCATTAGAGGGATTCTACAAACGCTATTCACGCGTACCTCTTTCTGTCACAGACGGAATACCTTTAGCATGCAAAGGCAACGATTACGGGGTTGTAGGAAACGAACTTCTTACACCCGATGCCGACGGCCGCGCATATGGTATGGAAGCGTCCATGCGATGGCAGATTGCCGGTAAACTGACCTCTGTCGCATCACTCACGTTTTTCCGCAGCGAATACCGTAGTGGAAATGATGCGGAATACATAGCATCCGCATGGGACAACCGGTTCATTGCAAACGTGAGTGGTACATACGAACTTCCACGCAACTGGAGCATTGGAGCAAAATTGAGTGCTATAGGCGGCAGTCCGTATACCCCATACGACGAGGCAAAATCTTCGCTTGTCGAAGCATGGGACGTACAAGGACGCCCGTATTACGACTATACACGATATAACGAAGGTCGGCTTGATGCATTTGCACAGCTTGACGTACGAGTAGATAAGAACTATTATTTTAAAGGCTGGCGACTTGGTATATACCTCGATCTGCAGAATGTCACAAAGAGTATACTACGCCAACCAGACGTTCTGATGAGCACCGGAGTGATAGAGAATCCTGAGGCCCCGGCTTCAGAGCAACGCTACAAAATGAAATACATCAAACAGGAAAGTGGCACATTGCTTCCAACGATAGGTTTCACCGTGGAATTCTGACAATACAATATGAAATATGCAGTAAAAACGCAATCGGCATTATAGTCCACGGTATAAGAATAATATCATATCACTTCTTCACATGCCATATTTTATATTAATGTGTGTTAGGAACAGACATTTTGCCCGATAAATTCCAGCATGCTGCCAGAAAGTCAATATTGTATTACAAGACAGCCCTGACAGAGCCTTGAAACAGTCTGAATGGAGCCTCAGAACAGCCTGCCTTACACCATCAGAGAGCCTGTTGCATAACTCCAGAAAAGCTGTTTCGCAGCAGGCGAAAAACAGTAACGGCTTAAAAAGGCTCAATAGAAATTAATTTGGAATATTGACAGTAATAAAGAAACAACGGCATCAATTCCTTACCAGCGTTGTTGCCTACAGCTGAAATAGAAGCCAAAGGGGGATGTTACAGATTTTCAGTATCCTGCGCTTTTTCCGTCTGAGTTTTCTGTTCTACCCCCAAAAACAAGCGCGTATTTGCGCACTGACTTTCCGTCAGGCGCAAATTCTTAGAAATGAGAGTTTTATGCAAACGGCTGTACAGCAACAAATTACATCTAAGAACAAATTTTTCATCGTACGAAATGCACCATTTCAGCATGTGATATGGCCCGTTTCATGTCCTGATATACGCAATATCACACCCTGATACGGACATAAACAGAGGCTGAAACAGGCATAATCGGAACGCCGGGCCAACCGGTCTGCCCACACAACAGGATATACGGCAAGGCCGTCAGGGCAGAATTGGCTTTGGAAATATAGAATTTAACATTTCCTAACATCTCTTTTACGATTTTATTTTGTCAAAAAAAAAGTCAAGAAAATCTGTAAGTACGTCGCTTGAGTTTTCTTAAAAAACACCTATATGAGACATGAGCAAAAGCACGGGAAACATGTGTTCTTCTTGCAATGAGGATTTTAGGTCGCGGTAACGTGATTATATTGTTGTACGGGCAGATAATCTGTCACCATTCACTGCCCCCGCTTTGACCATAATGTTTCTTTTATTCCGTGATGGTTCATGAATAAAACCAATCCCCACTGCATTTATACAGATCTCTTAAAAGCTGATGAATAGCGATTATCATTTTTAAGTCGACTCCACATTGCTTTAAAATAAAGAATTAATGTATAAAGATGAATAATCAAAAATATAAGAATAAAAGAGAATGGGGTATGTCTAAAACAGACATACCCCATTCTAACTTATATTACTAATATCTACTGTTTCTGATTATTTTGCATATGCTACAGAGCGGGTCTCACGTATTACCGTAATCTTCACCTGACCCGGATAAGTCATTTCGCTCTGAATCTTATTTGCAATCTCTGCAGACAAGCCTTCTGTCTCCTTATCACTCATCTTATCTGCTCCGACAATAACACGCAATTCACGTCCGGCCTGTATTGCATAAGTTTTTGTTACTCCAGGATAACTCATTGCTATTGCCTCAAGATCATTAAGACGCTTTATATAAGCCTCTACGATCTCTCTACGTGCACCTGGACGTGCACCAGAAATAGCATCACACACCTGAACTATCGGAGCAAGAAGAGTATTCATTTCCATTTCGTCGTGATGGGCTCCAATTGCGTTGCAGATATCCGGTTTTTCCTTATATTTCTCTGCAATCTTTGCACCATACAAAGCGTGTGGCAATTCACTTTCCTCATCGGGAACCTTTCCTATATCATGCAAAAGACCGGCACGCTTTGCCTTCTTCGGATTAAGACCTAATTCTGATGCCATTACTGCACACAGATTGGCTGTTTCGCGTGCATGCTGCAGCAGATTCTGTCCATAAGAAGATCTGTATTTCATCTTACCTACAATTCTTATAAGCTCCGGATGCAAGCCGTGAATACCCAAATCTATTGCAGTACGTTTTCCTGTCTCGATTATTTCGTTATCCAACTGTTTCTTAACCTTGGCAACAACTTCCTCTATACGTGCCGGATGTATACGACCGTCAGCCACAAGCTGGTGCAAAGCAAGGCGACATACTTCTCGTCTTACCGGATCGAACGCTGAAATTACGATAGCCTCGGGAGTATCGTCGACAACTATTTCAACACCAGTAGCAGCCTCAAGCGCACGTATATTTCTTCCCTCACGTCCGATTATACGGCCTTTTACTTCATCATTGTCTATATGGAAAACGCTTACAGAATTTTCTATCGCTGTTTCAGTGGCAACGCGCTGAATTGTCTGTATCACTATTTTCTTGGCCTGAGTATTCGCATTCAGCTTAGCCTCATCCATTATCTCATTAACATAGCTTGCCGCGTCCATTCTGGCCTCATCCTTAAGACTTTCAACCAATCGGTTCTTTGCTTCTTCAGCACTAAGTCCGGACAATTCTTCCAGCTTCTCTCTTTCTTTAATTTGCATCTTTTCCAATTCTTCCTGCTTTATACCAAGAAGTTTGCTCTCATTGTCAAGACGCAACTGCATCTGTTCCATCTCCTGCTTACGACGTCCCAATTCTTCCTGACGCTGATTGAGAGAAATCTCACGCTGTTTCAAACGATTCTCGCTCTGCTGTATTTTCTGATTACGTACTTGAACTTCCTTTTCCAGTTCCGATTTTTTGTTCAGAAACTTTTCCTTTACTTCAAGCAATTTCTTTTCTTTGATAACATCAGCCTCTTTGTTGGCCGCATCTATCATTTCATTATATTTGCCTTTTATAACATATCGGAAAACCGCATAGCCTGCAACTCCACCTATAATAAGAGCCACAACAGCTGTAATTATTATACTTATACCAGTCATATATTTTGTTTTATATTTATTTTTAGTAATATTCTCTGATCTTATACCTGGCCGTCTATAACCTCTTCTATCTCTGAAGTCAACTTTTTGAGAATATCACTATATGGAACGGTATCATTACGTACAGCCTCTTTCTCATATCTCAAAGCAATATCAATAAGAGCCATATAAAGCAATTCCTTATCACTTTTATGGCCTTTAAAGACTGATGCGTACGCATTTACCGTATTTGTTATAAGAACTGCAGCGTCTCTATATAATGGTTCCTCTTCTTTTGGAACCATTACCGGCATCTCCGTATCATAGACATGCAACCTTATATGTAATTTCTCTTTATTATCTTCTGCCATCGCGCTATGTTTACTTTTCACTCACCAATGTGATACATTTATTCACATCGCGAATAAGCTTTAACAATTTTTTTTGCGCCGACTCCAAATCGCCATTGGTTATTTCAACCATTCTTGCCATTTTAAGGCTTTCATAATCATTTCTCGCCTGAGCCAACTGCCCCTCCGTTTTTTCCAAGATCGCACGCAACTTACCATTTTCCTCCTTTATTTTATTGTACTCCAGGATAAGTTGTCTTACACGAGTCGTAAAGAGCGCTATCGTTTTCTCATCAGCGTTCATAAATAACTATTTTGGTGACAAAATTAACAGAATAAATTGATAAAACCAAATTTACCGATCGTTTATTTATTTTGGCATTTATAAAACTTTTAAAAGATTTATTTTAATGACAATCGCATATACGATCAATAAAATCAAGGCATATCATTTCTTTTTTTCATCATCGTTTACCTTCGGTTCTTTTTTGGCAAGCATAACAACCTGATATACAAAATCGGTTATCCACTTTTGAGAGAAACCCAGGCGTTTGTCGTATTGTCTGATAGACATAACAGTTTTTATAACTCCGGCATCTTTATAATCATTTTTATTGAAGATGTCCGAGACCGTCTTTTCCGTCATGGTGTAAAGCGCTTTTCTCATGAATGAAGGAAGACGAAGTTTAAACTTCATCAGATTTCCCATCAGCATCATCAAATCCTGCGAAAAGCCCTGGAATTGAATAAGATAAGGCTGGACGTCCTGTATTTTGCGACAGTTCTTCTTTATGCTCGCATCTATCTCCTTAAAAAATTCATCATCAATACCATAAAGATCCATAAGCATTTTCATGCAATGTTTCTTCTCGCCCACACCCAACTTATTGTTCACGGTAGGCACATGCAAGGTTGACTTAAATACGCGCAGGTCAGGCAACATTGCCAGGTTTGTTACACCAACATTTGCAGCAATTGATGCCTGAAAATAAACCCGGATCAGATTCATATAATCTTCCATGCCTCCGGTATTGGCATTATCGTTTTTTTTCTTTATAAATTTAGATAGAAAACTCATATCAATATTTTATTACCGTTAATAACACGAAATATACAATATATAAAACTTATAATTTCGCAAAATTACAATAATATCTTTAAAAACGCAAATATTTCATTATAAAACACACCAATACAAATTACATAACAGCACGAATATTTTCATCATATCACTGTGGTTTTATCGACTTTTATTTGTAACTTTGCAGCAGACTTATAAGTATATTCATCATAATACAAGAACGGATAACAAATGGATTATCCAACAAAGCAGAAACCGTATGCAATTATTATGAAATATCTGTTTTATGGAAAAATAGCAAACGCAACTAATTTTGTACTCATATTATGAAAGGAATTATTCTTGCCGGCGGTTCCGGCACAAGGCTTTATCCTATCACAAAGGGAATAAGTAAACAATTAATCCCGATTTTTGACAAACCGATGATTTATTATCCCATATCAGTCCTTATGTTGGCAGATATAAGGGATATTCTTATCATATCAACACCAACCGATTTGCCTTTATTCAAACGACTGCTTGGAGATGGCAGTGAAATCGGAGTACACTTTGAATATGCTGAGCAACCTTATCCTGGTGGTCTGGCACAAGCTTTCATTATTGGAGACAAATTTATTGGTAAAAATAGTGTATGTCTTGTCCTTGGTGACAACATATTCCACGGTGCCGGATTTACAACTCTGTTACACAACAGTGTACATGATGCAGAGATGAACAACAAAGCCACTGTTTTTGGATATTATGTAAACGATCCTGAAAGATATGGTGTTGCAGAATTTGACAAAAACGGAAAATGTCTCAGCATAGAAGAAAAGCCCAAACGCCCTAAAAGCAATTATGCTGTAGTTGGACTTTATTTTTATCCAAATGATGTAGTAAACATTGCCAAAAACATTAAGCCAAGTGAACGTGGAGAACTTGAAATAACAACTGTCAATCAGGAGTTCCTGAGACAGGACCGCCTGATGGTACAGACATTACAAAGAGGTTTTGCATGGCTTGACACAGGAACACATGACAGTCTGTCAGAAGCCAGTACCTTTATTGAAGTAATAGAGAAACGTCAAGGACTGAAAATTGCATGTCTGGAGGAAATCGCTTTCAAAAAAGGTTGGATAACCAAAGAATCACTTTATACAACAGCACAGCCAATGGCCAAAAACTCATACGGACAATATCTGCTGAATTTAATTAAAGACTAAAAATACTACAGCATAAAAAATGGAAGAAAACAAAAACTTAGGATCATATAATGTCCTACAAGAACAAGAAGAAAAATCTTCTTTCGATTTTAAAACATTATATACAATTTTCATATTAAACTGGAAATGGTTTGTCCTGTCTCTGATAATATGTGTTGCAGCTGCAGCCATATATCTCAGATACACAACTCCCAAGTATCAGGCTTATGCCAAATCCCTTATAATGGATAATGACAACAACGGCCGAAGCAGCCGTAACTCAATAATGTCTACGGCAAATCTTGGTACACTTACAAACTCCATGGGAATTGACAATGAAATTGAAATTTTGAAATCAAGATCTGTCGCCCAACAAGTTGTAAGAGAGTTGAAACTGTATGTCTCTTATCAGAAAGTTGGTAAGGTAAAAGACAGTCCAATGTACAAGACTCAACCAATCAATGTTGACATAGATCCTGGAAGTCTTGAAAGGCTTAAGGCACCTATTTCACTGGAAATCACACGCGAAGGAAGCAACTACAATGTAACAGGGTCATATTATTACATATCGCAAACAGATCCTTCAAAAAACAAACAATATAATATCGAAAAAAGCTTCAGCCAACTTCCAACAAGTATCAATACACGCAGTGGAATCATAACATTCACATCCAACAGCATGACACCTATGGCTGACGGAACAACACTGAAGGTGCAGATAATGTCGCCAGAAGCTGCAGCATACAAATACATCGGAGCACTGTCTGTATCACAAATCTCGAAAACGACAACGATCACACAGCTTAGTCTAAACGATGAGCTTCCACTCAGAGCCACAGACTACCTGAGACAGCTTGTCATTTGCTACAACCGTCAGTCTAATGAAGACAAAAACGAGATTGCAATACGTACCGAGGAATTCATCAATGGACGTCTTGAAAAAATAAATGCAGAACTCGGTGACACTGAAGGTTCACTTGAGGCATACAAGAAGCGCAACAATATGGTTGAGCTTAGCATAAATGCTCAACAGGCAGTACAAAATCAGGATGCATATAGCCAGCGTCTCGCTGAAGCCAATACTCAAGTAGCACTTTTGAGAAGCATAAGCGAATATATGGATGAGCCGGAGAACAAATATCAGACTCTTCCATCCAATGTCGGACTTACAGACCAGTCGGCCACGGATCTTATAAACAAATACAATGACATTGTACTTCAGCGCAACAACCTTCTGCGCAGTGCCAGCGAGAACAGTCCTATTGTAACACCACTTACCGCACAGCTTGACGATCTGTCCAACAGCATACGACGTGCGATGAGTCAGGCACGCAGAAATATGGAAATACAGCGTAACAGCGTAGCACAGCAGTATGGCAAATACGCAAGCCAGATCTCTGCAACACCAGAACAGGAACGTATACTCACACAGATCGGACGTCAGCAGGATGTAAAATCCGGTCTTTACCTTACACTTCTCCAGAAGCGTGAGGAAAACTCCATCTCGCTTGCAGCTACTGCAGACAAAGGTAAACTCATAGACGAACCTATCATTCTCGGCAAAATAAGTCCGAAATCGTCTGAGATAATGCTTTCTGCAATTGTTCTAGCACTTGCCATCCCTGCCCTCATACTGTTCCTCATCAGACTGTTCCGTTATAAGATTGAAGGTCATGATGATGTTGAAAAGCTAACATCTCTACCTATCATTGCCGATGTGGCAATTGCAAGTGACAGTACGAAGACAAAGGAAGGCATCGTAGTACACGAAAACCAGAACAGCCAGATGGTGGAAATATTCCGTTCTATGCGTACCAATCTTCAGTTTATGCTTGGAGAAGGAAAGAAAACAATTATGTTCACTTCCAGCAATTCCGGAGAAGGAAAGACATTCAACGCTGCCAATCTTGCAATGAGTTTCGCATTGCTTGAAAAGAAAGTAATCTTTGTCGGTCTTGACATACGTAAACCACGTCTGGCAGATCTCTTCGGCATAAACGATCATCACCATGGCATAGCACCATTGCTCGTGAAGAACAACCCGACTGAAGAAGAAGTCAAATCACAGATCGTAAGCTCTGGAGTAAATAACAAACTCGACCTACTCATGGCAGGACCGATTCCTCCAAACCCGACAGAGCTTGTATCACGCGACTCACTTGACAAGATCTTTGCCATACTCAAGAAAAACTATGATTACGTTATTATAGATACCGCTCCGGTAGGACTTGTTACTGATACACTCCACATTGGACGCGTTGCTGACATAACAGCATACGTCTGCAGAGCCGACTTCACCCCGAAGAGCGATTTCAATATAATAAACGATCTGAACAAAGAAAACAAACTGCCGAAGACATGCATTGTCATAAACGGTATTGATATGTCGAAGAAGAAATACGGTTACTATTACGGATATCACAAATACGGTTATTATGGAAACTACAATAGCCAGTATGGTGACAAGAACGATACATCCGTAAAACTATAAATAAGAATACAATAAAAACAAAAGATGACAATAGCTGTTGATTTTGACGGAACAATAGTTGAAAACCGTTATCCGGAAATAGGCGAAGAGAGACCTTTTGCCACAGAAACACTCCGCATGCTTCTTTCTGAAAGATACAAAATTATATTGTGGACCGTACGCGAAGGCAGACACCTTGAGGAAGCTATAGCATGGTGCCGCGAACGCGGTATCGAATTCTATGCTGTAAACAAGGACTACCCTGAGGAGAAAATGGAAAATAACAACCATTATTCCAGAAAAATCAAAGCCGACATGTTCATCGACGATCGCAACATTGGAGGCCTGCCGGGATGGGGTGAAATATATCGTATGATACACGAAAAGAAAAGTTACGAAGATATCATTGCCGAACGACAGCACACTTCTTTCTCAGACAAAAATCCCAAAAGAAAGAAACATTGGTGGAACTTTTAGGATCAAACATAACGCATTAGGGGATGACTTTATTATCATCCCCTAATGCGTTTATTTACATGTATGTACAATATAAAAGCTTCCTTTATACGACATTATCATATATCATCTAGAAAAACCAAACATACTATTAACAGTTCTCAGCTTAATTGCGAAAAGCATCCCCTTATTGCTATTTCCTTTAAACAATCCGAAGAAACGACTGCCTGCATTATATTTATATATTACAATGAACTCGTGTTAACCATCCTTACATCACCGCCCTCTACATACTTGAATCCATTCAAAAAACTTCGGGCATCCATGCGCTTCTTGCCAGCCAGTTGCAGTTCTGTTATCTCTACCCACTCATCCTCAGCAGCCACATACAATCTGCCGTGTTCAACGAGAACCTTACCACATGATGTATTACAAGCATTTCCTGTCCGTCTTGTTTTATACACTTTCATCGTCAAAGGTTTCTGTCCATCAACTGCCAATCCTGACCATGCACCAGGATAAGGACTAAGTCCACGCACAAAATCATAAATATTTTTTGCAGGCAGACTCCAGTCTATCTCACATGTTTCCTTGAATATCTTCGGTGCGGAATGTAGTTCAATAGTTTCATTCTGAGGCTGTGAAGCTACGTTTCCATCTGTAGCTATCACTGCATCAACTGTCTCCAGGCATATTTCTGCTCCGAGCCTCATCAGTCCGTCATAAACATATTCTACATCAGCGTCTTCCGGGATTGGAAACCTCTTCTGCATTATTATACGCCCTGTATCAATCTCATGGTCAAGAAAGAACGTTGTGACACCAGTTTCAGTTTCTCCATTTATCACAGCCCAGTTTATAGGTGCCGCTCCTCTGTATTGAGGAAGAAGCGACGCATGTACATTGAACGTACCAAATCGCGGCATTGCCCATACTATTTCCGGCAACATACGATAGGCCACAACCACTTGTAAATCCGCCTTATATGCAGCAAGGCTCTCCACAAATTCAGGATCTTTCATCTTTACCGGTTGCAGTACAGGAATACCAACAGACAACGCATATTTCTTGACCTCAGGCGGACACAACACGGAACCATGACGACCTACAGGCTTGTCAGGCTGTGTCACTACTGCCACTACATTATATCCGCCTTCGACAAGACGACGCAGAGATTCCACCGCAAACTCCGGTGTACCCATAAACACTATACGCAAATCTTTCTTGTTCATATCTAAATAATTTATACAGTAAAAACACCGCCCTCCCTATCCTGCTACCAAACAATTTCGGTCGGCAACAATCAATGGACAGTGCATCAGGCTTGTATGCAAAGATACTTCAAATAACGTAATAAAACGAAATAATACAAATTTTGGAAGGAAAATATAGCAGAAATATGAAGTTGCCATGAATAAATATGTAAAATATGACCGTCAATGCCACATAAACATGTAATAACAGCACTACGTACTAACAAAAAATTCATCATGAAAACTAGAAGCGTTTGCTGCATTCTGCATTTTTTATTATTTTTGCTTAACAAAAACATAATTACAATAACAATGACTCAGGAAGCTGATATAAAAAACGCCATAGACGTGATGCGTAATGGCGGAGTTATTCTATATCCCACAGACACTGTATGGGGAATAGGATGTGACGCAACAAATGAAAAAGCCGTAGCAAAAGTTTATGAAATAAAAAGACGTAACGACTCTAAAGCACTGATATGCCTCGTCGATTCAGACGTACGTCTTCAGCGCTATGTGAGAAACGTACCGAACGTGGCATGGGATCTGATGGAACTTGCAACAAAACCCACAACTATAATATTCGACCAAGCAGTAAATCTTGCCCCTAACCTCATCGCTGAAGACGGAAGCATAGCCATGCGCATTACAAGAGAGCCGTTTTCAAAAATGCTATGCTACCGTTTCCAGAAACCAATAGTGAGTACAAGCGCCAACATCAGCGGCGAACCTGCCGCTCAAAACTACTGCGACCTGTCACAAGAACTGATCGATGCTGTAGACTATGTGTGCTGGACACGCCGTCAGGAACACAAGCCACACACACCGAGCAGCATTATTAAACTGACCAACGAAGGTGTCGTTTCTATAATCAGACCGTGACAATACAGCCACGACGGACTACAGAGAATAAAAGAAATAGCGAACACTAAAGATGAAAGCAACCAAAGCACACGTACTAAGAATCGTCACCCCAATACTACACAACTGGCGCAATCACGTATCCGAACGGCAGATGACGCTGATAATGGCCTTCCTCATAGGCTTCTTCGCGTCTGTGGCGGCTTTCGTCCTACACTCCATCATCAAAGAGATCCAATGGTTGTTGACATCAAAATTCACATTCGATTCCTACAACTGGCTTTATCTTCTATTCCCCGTTATCGGTATTTTCTTCACAATGCTTTTTGTAAGATACGTAGTGAAAGACAACATCTCACACGGTATCACCCGCATTCTTTATGCCATCTCCACCAAACGTTCACGCCTTAAAGCCCACAACTGTTGGTCATCCGTAATAGCCTCCGCCGTAACCATTGGCTTTGGAGGTTCCGTAGGAGCCGAAGCACCAATCGTGCTCACAGGCTCAGCCATAGGTTCCAATCTTGGACAACTGTTCAGAATGGACAACAAGACACTCATGCTGCTTGTGGGATGCGGCGCCGCTGCGGCCATTGCCGGAATATTCAAGGCTCCAATTGCCGGTCTTGTCTTCACTCTGGAAGTACTTATGGTCGATTTAAGCATGGCCTCGCTGCTACCCATACTCATCTCATGTGTCACCGCCACATGCTTCACATACATATTCGTAGGCAGCGACTCGCTTTTCACATTCCACCTCGATGACGGATGGATCATCGAACGTGTTCCGGCATGTATACTGCTCGGTGTTGCATGCGGTCTGGTAAGTCTGTACTTCATACGTGCCATGGGAATGTGTGAAAACATGTTCCATCGCATGAAGGATAAGCCATACATACGTCTGCTCACAGGTGGTGTAATGCTTAGTTCGCTTATCTTCATATTCCCTGTACTCTACGGCGAAGGCAACAACGCAGTCAACATCCTTCTTAACGGCGAAACAAGCGCCGACTGGGAAAAACTACTCAACAACTCACTGTTCTACGGGCACGGCGATCTGCTTATATTATACATTGCACTTGTCATACTGACAAAAGTGGTCGCCACATCTGCAACAAACGGAGCAGGAGGATGCGGTGGAACTTTTGCACCTTCACTCTTTATCGGTGGGTTCAGCGGATTCCTTTTTGCCAGACTTTGGAACATCAATCATATTGGCGTACATATACCAGAAAAAAACTTCACGCTCCTAGGCATGGCTGGCGTTATGGCTGGCGTTATGCATGCACCGCTTACAGGTATATTCCTCATAGCCGAGATAACAAACGGCTATAATCTTTTCATGCCGCTGATTATCGTCAGCATCTGTTCTGTCATGACGATAAGCATATTCGAGCCACACAGTATATACGCCATGCGACTCGCAAAGGAAGGAAAACTCATAACGCATCATACAGATAAGGCAGCACTTACACTTATGAGCCTGGACAGCGTGATTGAAAAAGAATATGTATCAGTAAATGAGGACATGACACTAGGACAGCTTGTCAACGTAATAAGCAAAAGTAACACCAGTTTCATACCCGTACTTGACAATGCCGGTATACTGCTCGGAGAGATAGACATCACCAAGATACGGCATATCATGTTCCGCACAGAATTATATAACAGGTTCACTGTAAAGCAGATGATGACACATGTTGCCGCAAAACTTCTTCTCAACGATCCAATGGAAAGTGTCATGAGGGCTTTTGAAAAAGAAAATGCCAGTTATCTGCCGGTTGTTGATATGAATAACCATCTTATAGGATTTATCTCTCGTACAAGAGTGTTCAGCATGTACCGAAAAATGGTATCCGATCTCTCGGACGAATAATAATAATAAAGACAATTATAATGGCATTTGCCGAATATTATCCTACAAACAGCACAAAATATGCCGTTTGTAGGATTTTTTTCATATATTTGCAAAAACATATACATTATATAATAATCATTAACCTGACATGCATTCAAACAACATCAAACAACTACTGACGGCCATAATTATATTTGGCCTTGGCATTAATGCTGATGCTGCAAAGAAATGGGTGGACGTGACAGAGAAGTACATCTCAAATCCGTCGTTCACAGTGGCTAACTACAACGAATGGGAAGTAAGCGGCACTGCACGCTCTATAAGTGCACGCGCTGGATGTATGGAGATGTGGAGCGGCCGTATAGACCTGCAGAAAATAATAGAGAATGTACCGAACGGACATTACAGATTCAGTGTACAGGCATTATACCGCACAAAAAACCATAACGATGCTTATAAAGAATACAAAGATGGCAGAGAGAACATAAGAGGATTCATGTTTGCCAACGACAAGGAAAAGCCTGTCACAAGTCAGTATTCGTTCTATTTCACAGACAATCCTCAATACACATGCTACTATGTAGACGGTGTATATTATCCGAATAGTATGGAAGCTGCGGAGACCGCTTTCAACAAAGGAGCATATAGAAATGAGCTGGAGTTTGATGTCACAGACGGAAATATCATTATAGGTCTATACAACGACGAAAGCATTGACGACAACTGGTTGGTTTTTGACAACTTCAAATTGGAACAGGAAATAGACATAAACGAAGCTGGTAGCGGTTCACTATTGGTCAACGAAATAATGTCAGCCAACGTAGACATGTACATGAGTCCTGCTTACAATTTTGACGGATGGATCGAACTTTACAATACAACAGACAAGGAGCTGTGGCTTGGCGGATATTTTCTAAGCGACGATGCCAACAATCTGAAGAAATGGCAAATGCCGGACAATATAGGCACTGTACCAGCCAACGGATACAAAGTGATATGGTTTGGAAGCAACGGCATAAAGACCAATCAGGCTCCATTTAATCTCGAATGTGAAGGAGGAGCACTTTACATAAGCGACAGCAACGGCAATATCATAACAAGACAGGAATATCCCGAATCAAGAAGCAGACTCTCCTGGGCAAGAACCACGGATGGTGCCAATCGTTGGGGATGGACGGCCACTCCAACCCATGGAGCCTCAAACAGCACGTCTGTTTTCGCAACAAAACAACTTGATGCTCCAGTAGTAATACCGGACGGAAAATTATTCTCCGGAACGATGAACATTTCCGTTGATATACCGGCAGGCACCATTCTACGTTATACAACAGACGGTAGCACCCCCACCCTCGACAATGGAATGACAAGTTCAACTGGTTCGTTCACCATCAGCCAGACAACATCTTACAGATTCAGACTGTTCCAAGACGGAATACTGCCAAGTCCTGTTACAACACGCACATACATCAACACCACACGGAAGTTCACCCTACCGGTGATTGCCGTATCTACAAAAAATGAATATCTTTACGATGACATGATTGGTGTCTATGTGAAAGGCAACAACGGACGGACAGGCAACGGAATGGACACGCCTGCCAACTGGAATATGGACTGGGATAGACCCGTGAACTTCCAGTATATCATGCCAGAAGACAATTCTATGGCAGTAAATCAAGATGTGGCATTCTCTATATCTGGCGGTTGGACAAGGGCGAACGCTGTGAAATCCTTCAAACTGAAAGCCGACCGTGTTTACGAAGGACTCAATGCCATGGACTATCCGTTCTTCACAGCAAAACAATACATAAAAAACAAAACTCTACAAGTGAGAAACGGAGGTAATGACAGTGGCTCCAAAATCAAGGACGCCGCGCTACAGACCATTATGCAATGCTCCGGAATAAACCTCGATCTTGTGTCCTACCAGCCCGCAGTACATTTCATAAACGGTGAATATAAGGGATTGATAAATGTCCGTGAACCAAACAATAAGGATTTTGCCTATGCAAACTTCGGATACAGTAAAGACGAACTGGACGTTTACGAACAAAGTCCCGATTCGGGAGCTTACATGATGTGGGGTACAAAAGACGCACTTGAAGCACTTTATGAGTTGTCTAAAACATCTACAAATCAGAAATCGTATGACGAAATAAAAAAACTGCTTGACATTGACGAATACATCAATTATATGGCAGCATCATTATATCTTGGTTCATGGGACTGGCCGGACAACAACGTGAAGGCATACAGAAAGAAAGATGGAGGGAAGTACAGATTTGTCGTGTTCGATCTTGATGCTGCATTCGGAACTGACGACAGAGATACCGACGAGAACGGTAACCCGATTTACCGGAACACATTCCGGTGGCTCGACGGAATGCAATGGCACTGGTATGACTACATTTATGATGAAGGTTTAAGACGTTACGGAGAAATCAAGTTCTGTACATTCTTTTTCAATATGCTTGAGAACGAAGACTTCAGAAGACGTTTTATCGATGCATTCTGTGTTGTAGGAGGAAGTGTTTTCGACTATGACAGAGCTGAAAACATACTGAAAGAACTCAGCGACAAAGTGCGTCCAACAATGAATGAAGAAGGAGGCAGTCCTGACGGATCGCTCAATGAAATCAGAACAAAACTGAAAGGACGAATGGAAGATATGGCAAAGGATATGGTAGACTATGAACGTCTGAGACTGTCCGACACACAGCCACAAAATGTATGCATATCTTCAGATACTTACGGTGCCGGCATTTTCATAAACAATATGGAGATACCATATTCCTCTTTCAACGGTAAACTGTTTGCCCCGGTCAAACTCAAGGCTGTCGCTCCCGCTGGATATAGATTTGCCGGATGGAAGAAATATTCCATATCTGAAGAAACAATATTCCCAAAAGGAAGCGAATGGAAATATTTCACAGATGGCTCTCTGCACCAGACAGACTGGTACACCTCCACATATAACGACGCTTCCTGGAATACTGGAAAAGCTCCATTGGGTTATGGCAAGGATTTCATAAGCACAACTCTTTCATATGGTACGGATGCAAACAACAAACGGCCGACATATTATTTCAGAAAAAACATCACAATAAATAATGCCAATGCAGAATCTGTTGTAATGAATTTCACTGCAGACGACGGATTTGTTGTATATGTCAATGGTAAAGAAGGCGGACGCTATAATCTTCCCGACGGTGAAATTTCATATAATACCTACGCAAATACGGCAAACTCCAATCCTGATACAGGCAGCATGCATCTGGACGCAGCGCTGTTCAGACAAGGCGAAAACACCATTGCCATAGAGGTACACAACAACAATCCGAACTCTTCGGACATTGTATGGGATGCCGAGCTCGTATATTCTTCTCAAAAAGACAATGATGATTTCTATACCACAAGCAACATCATGGATCTTCCGAAAGATGAAAATATGAATATAAAAGCATGTTTTGAAGCTCTGACTGACGAAGACAAGAAGAATGAAGGCATCACCCCTGTAATGATAAATGAGATAAGCGGTTCGAACAGCATATATGTGAACGACTATTTCGAACGCGACGACTGGATGGAACTTTACAATACAACTGACGAGGATATTGATATTGAAGGAATGTATCTGAGCAATGATATCAACAATCCTTTATTATACCAGATATCAAAAGGTGATACGCAGGTTTCTACAATCATACCAGCCCACGGCCATATTGTCATATGGTGTGACAAAGAAAACAATAAGACCAAACTTCACGCACCATTTAAGATAAGTGCAGACGGAGGAGAACTCATAATAACATCAAAAGACAAGACGTGGCAAAATTCATTAAAATATCCGGCACATAATGGAGATGAAACCGTCGGACGCTATCCCGACGGCAGTCAGAATGTTTATGTCATGAACATACCTACAATAGAGAAAAGCAACATATACACGAGTTATCTCGTTAAAACAGACGGTGGTGAAACCAATGGAATAACAAGTCCCAACAAAGAGGTAACCAACCGCAATATAGAACTGAAATATATTGCAAATTCTCTCATTCTGAGTAGCAATAGAGACAACAATGTCGATGTTAGAATCTTCACTTTATCCGGAATGGAAGTTTTCAACAAGAAACTCTCCGTATCACAAGGAGATTACAGGATAAACACTTCCAATCTTCAGGAAGGATGTTTTATTGCCAAAGCAACAGACCTGAATGGAAACATTTCCTCGTGTAAGTTTATAATATCACGACACTGACATTATTACGCATAATAAAAAGTGCTCCGCCATGAATATTGAAATGTTGGCGGAGCACTTTTTTATATCCCCAAGTACATAACAGAACAAGACAAAATAAAAAGAGCCGGGTATTCTCCGGCTCTCTTTATCAAGTTTATTTTAAGTCTTTTATAATATTATATATCCCATCCTACTGCAGAAGCACCAAGAACTGCAGCAGAAGAACCCTCAAGACCACTGATAAGGAATTTAGCCTTGCCCTTGAAGATGTTCAGAACGCGCTCGTCGTAAGCCTTCTTTATCGGATTCATAATCAGATCGCCGGCTTTTGTCAGACCACCGAAGAAGATGAATGCTTCCGGAGATGAGAATGCAGCGAAGTCTGCGCAAGCCTCACCAAGAAGTTTACCTGTGAATTCATAAACACCAAGTGCAAGTTTATCACCCTTTTCTGCAGCCATTGACACATCATAAGATGTTATTTCATCCGGATTCAGTTTGCGGAGCAACGACGGTTCTTCTGTTGTTGTAAGAAGTTCACGTGCTGTACGGGCAACACCTGTTGCAGAGCAATAAGCTTCAAGACAACCGTTACGTCCACATCCGCAAGAACGTCCGTTCTCCTTTACAATGACATGACCAAGTTCACCTGCGAAACCATCGCATCCATAAACCAACTGTCCGTTAACAACAATACCAGAGCCAACACCAGTACCAAGTGTAATTACGATGAAGTTTTTCATACCGCGTGCCACGCCATAAGTCATTTCACCTATTGCAGCAGCATTAGCGTCATTGGTAAGAGCCACCGGTATACCAAGAGCTTTTGAGAACATGTCTGCCAATGGAACCACACCATCATGTCCCCACTCCAGGTTTGGAGCGAACTCGATTGTTCCATTATAGTAGTTTCCGTTAGGTGCACCGATTCCCATTGCCTTGATCTTCTCTATACCACCGACCTGGTCAATGATGACCTTGAGTGCATCTACAGATGCCTTAACATAATCCTCCACGTTTTTATAACCCTGAGTTTTAATGGCTGTTGTGACTTTTATGTCACCTCTACTATCCACAATACCAAAAACAGAGTTGGTTCCACCTAAGTCCAAACCGATTACATACGGTTTCATTGCTGGTTCTGCGTTCATGTTTTCTTGTTTTATAGTTAATTAATAGTAATAAACCAATGTAGGTATGCAACACGGAGAAGACAAAAAAACAATCCTTATACAGGAACATCATGCCTTGTCCGGCGTGCAATCTTTCATAGGCAAAGGTATTAAAAAATACTCATAACGCACAAAGTTTTGCAATAAAAAATTTGTCCATATCATATAAAATTCGCAATTTTGCAGATGATATGCCGTTTCCTTTTCATATAGACATACTCGATTTAATATTCAAAGGGATATTAATCGGAATTTTTGTATCAGCGCCGATGGGGCCGGTTGGTATTCTATGCGTGCAGAGAACGCTGAACAAAGGCCGGTGGTACGGATTCGTCACAGGTATCGGTGCTGCAATAAGTGACATCATATATGCATTGGCGACCGGTTTCGGAATGAGTTTTGTAATGGACTTTATTACAAATCCCCAATATCTCTTCATTCTAAAAATTACAGGAAGCACCCTGCTTCTTTTCTTCGGTATATACTGTTTCAGAAGCAATCCCACAAAAAAAATGCATATCAGTGGAAACAAGAAAGGAACTCTGATATACAACGGTGTGACGGCCTTCTGGGTAACATTCCTCAACCCTCTGATAATATTTCTGTTCATGGTATTGTTCGCACAATTCTCTTTCGTCATACCAGACCATCCTTTGGAAATGTCCATTGGATACCTCAGCATTATCAGCGGAGCCATATTATGGTGGTTTGGACTGACATGGCTTGTCGACAAAATTCGTGGACAGTTTGACAACAAGGGTATAATCATCATCAACAAGATTATCGGATGCCTTGTCATTCTCATTTCATTGATTATACTTATCGGTACTGTTTTCAATCTATACACATTCCATTACTGACCGGCCATGCCGTAACAGTAAAAACGGAAAACACGAACCGACTACTCCAACTTATTATAAATCTTTCATACATTTATGTATATAGCACAGGAATTGCACAAAAAGAATATTGCAGAATACGTTCTTTACATGTGGCAGGTCGAGGATCTGATACGTGCGTACGGATGCTCGCTTTCACGCATTAACAAGGAATACATTTCCAGATTCGAATATACGGATGAACAGAAAGAAGAAGTGGCCGACTGGTACGGCAACCTTATACGTATGATGAATATTGAAGGGAAGCGCCAGGGAGGCCATCTCCAGATAAACGAAATAGTAATACAGCAGCTTAACGAACTGCACAACAACCTGCTGCAAAGCAGCAAATTCCCGTTCTACAATGCGGAATACTACAAAGTGCTCCCATTCATCGTAGAGCTGAGAAACAAAGGCGACAAGAATCTCAACGAAATAGAGACATGCATGAACGCCCTTTACGGAACAATGATGCTGAGGCTTCAGAACAAACAGATAAGCCCGGACACTGAGCATGCCATAAAGGAAATATCTACGTTCATAGGAATGCTGAATGACTATTACATCAAGGATAAAAAAGAAGGTTTGATTTTCGACGAAGACTAAAATACAAAACAATATGAACATCTTGATTACAGGTTGTAACGGACAGTTGGGAAACGAACTTCAGTTACTTGAAAAGAACTATCCACAGCATACATTCTTCAATACCGATGTGAACGAACTCGACATCACCGATGCCGAAGCCATCGGCAGATATGTCGACTCCAACAACATCGACATTATCATAAACTGCGCAGCTTACACCGCCGTTGACAAGGCTGAAAGCAACAAGGAACTGTGCAAGGCACTCAACGCTGAAGCTCCTGCATACCTTGCTGAAGCTGTTGCAAAAAGAAACGGATGGATGATACAGGTGTCAACAGACTACGTATTCGACGGAACAAAATGCACGCCATACGTAGAAACCGACACCCCCTGCCCCAACAGTGTTTATGGAAGCACCAAACTCGATGGTGAGAAAGCTGTGGAACGCGCATGCAGCAACACTATGATCATACGTACCGCATGGCTCTACAGCTCTTTCGGCAACAACTTCGTAAAAACCATGATGCGTCTCGGAAAAGAGAAAAAGGAACTCAACGTCATATTCGACCAGATAGGCACACCAACCTATGCACGCGATCTTGCCGTGGCCATTATGACTGCTGTAGAGAAAGGCATAGTGCCGGGAATCTACCATTTCTCCAACGAAGGCGTCATAAGCTGGTATGACTTCACCAAAGCCATCCACCGTCTGAGCGGCATCAACACATGCCATGTGCGTCCGATACACACAGCCGAATACCCTACGGCCGCATCGCGCCCGCACTACTCAGTGCTCGACAAGACAAAAATCAAGCAGACCTACAATATCGAGATACCCTATTGGGAGGAAAGCCTTGCCGAATGTATCAACATACTAAACAAATAAACGATGAACCAGGAAATATCAAGAAGAAGGACATTTGCCATCATATCACACCCTGACGCCGGAAAGACCACACTCACCGAGAAGTTTCTGCTCTTCGGAGGACAGATACAGGTGGCTGGAGCCGTAAAAAGCAACAAGATACGCAAGACCGCGACATCCGACTGGATGGAGATTGAAAAACAGCGCGGTATATCCGTTTCAACGTCAGTGATGGAGTTCGACTACAATGGATACAAGATAAACATTCTCGACACTCCCGGTCACCAGGACTTCGCCGAAGATACCTACCGCACCCTCACGGCCGTCGATTCGGCCATCATTGTGGTTGACGGAGCCAAAGGTGTGGAGACACAGACACGCAAGCTCATGGAAGTGTGCCGCATGCGCAACACTCCCGTCATTATATTCATCAACAAGATGGACCGTGAAGGACGCGACCCGTTCGATCTGCTCGACGAACTTGAGGAGGAACTGCAGATAAGCGTCCGCCCATTGTCGTGGCCTATCAACATCGGTGCGAAGTTCAAAGGTGTTTACAACATATACGAGAACAAGCTCGACCTTTTCAAACCGGACAAGCAGAGAGTGACCGAAAAGGTGGAAGTGGACGTCAACAGCTCCGAACTGGAAAACCACATCGGCGAACAGGATGCCAAACAGCTGCGCGACGACATCGAGCTTATAGACGGCGTGTATCCGGAATTTGAAGTAGAGTCATACCGCGCCGCCAAAGTGGCTCCCGTATTCTTCGGTTCTGCACTCAACAACTTCGGCGTGCAGGAACTGCTCAACTGCTTTGTCGAGATAGCTCCTTCGCCCAAACCTACAAAGGCTGAAGAACGCGACATCGACCCGGAAGAGCCCAAGTTCACAGGCTTCATATTCAAGATAACAGCCAACATCGACCCCAACCACCGCTCATGTATCGCCTACTGCAAGGTATGCAGCGGCAAGTTTGAGCGCAACCATCCATATCTGCACGTACGCCTGGGCAAGACCGTACGCTTCTCATCGCCCACCCAGTTCATGGCGCAACGCAAGAGCACCATCGAAGAAGCCTATCCGGGCGACATCGTCGGCCTGCCGGACAACGGCATATTCAAGATAGGAGACACTCTGACAGACGGCGAACAGCTGCACTTCCGCGGCCTGCCATCGTTCTCACCGGAGATGTTCAAGTATATTGAGAACGACGACCCGATGAAGTCAAAACAACTCGAGAAAGGCATCAACCAGCTGATGGACGAAGGTGTGGCCCAGCTGTTTGTAAACCAGTTCAACGGCCGCAAGATCATCGGAACCGTAGGACAGTTGCAGTTCGAAGTGATACAGTATCGTCTGGAGAATGAGTATAACGCCAAATGTCGCTGGGAACCCGTACACCTCTACAAGGCATGCTGGATAGAAAGCGACGACGAGGCAGAATTCGAATCGTTCAAGAAACGCAAGTTCCAGTATATGGCCAAAGACCGCGAAGGACGCGACGTATTCCTTGCCGACTCAGGCTATGTGCTGAGCATGGCGCAGCAGGACTTCAAACACATCAAGTTCCACTTCACAAGCGAGTTCTGACAACACATACATAATATTACAACGAGAGCGGTGCAAGACTGTCCATCCCGGCATTACCGGACACGGATTAATGACAGTCATGCACCGCTCTTCCGTTAAAGGCCTTTGAAAGCCTTTTATAAAAAAGTTTCCAAACCATCTGCAGACGCCCATCATTGCATACCACAGACTCACAAGTCCGCAGACACGCTATCGCTTCAAACTTGCGATAAACTTCTCCACCAGGGCTACATCCTTCATGGCAGGCGCTGTCTCAAAACGCGCATCAATGTCCACTCCGGCAAACATCGGGTGGACAATCTCCCGCAGAGAGGCGGCATCCTCCGGCCCTATGCCGCCGCCCACAAGAAACGGAGTGGCTCCCGCATAAGCCTCCAGCAGTCCCCAGTCTGTCCGACAGCCGTCTGTAGCGTCACCATTGCCGGAAATATCAAAAAGAAACATGTCTGCATGTCCTTCATACTCTGCACACATGGCAAAATCGTCCCGACATCCTATCACCACTCTCTTTATCACCTTCAGACCAGGCCTTATGTCCGGATCTACCGTACGGCGCAGATTGTCTATCATCACCGCACTCTCCTCACCATTCAGCTGCACCCAGTCAAGCCCGTAATTGTATATCCTTGTTATGATGTTCTGCGGCATATCGTCGGCAAACACACCCACAAACGGCTTGCACTCCCCTGCACGCTGACCGTCGGCAAGACTCTTGTCAGGAAAATCGGGTATAAGTCCCGACCGCGAGTTTATCATCCCTACATACCGCGGACTCTCCTTGCAGAACACCAGCCCGGTCATGTCGGCGCCGGCAGCCTCTATTGCGCGAATATTCACGGCATCACGCATGCCACATACTTTTACTATCATAATGTCATTCCTCTTATGCCGGAACCGGTGCTCCACCACTCCGGCGTATTGTTTCCTACACAAGGTACGGTCTGAAACAAGACCGCACGCATCATTGCAAAAATACGCATTTTAATCAGACACACAAACTGTTTAAGACCTTTTTTGGCCCAATAGAAATTCAGTGGTGATTGGTTGCAATAAAAAAACAGTAGCATCAAGCACGTATCGGTGCCCTTACCTTCGGCTGAAAGGAAAAACTCCGTAACAGTTACAGATTTTCAGTGTCCCGCGATTTTTCCGTCCGAGTTTTCTGATCTACCCCGAAAAATAAGCGAATATTTGCACACAGACTCTCCGTCGGATGCAAATACGCGAAAAATGAGCACCTCACACAATCAACTGAATATCAATAATTTACATTCGGAAGAGATTTCTTCATCATACGAAATGCACCATTTCAGCATGTGATATAGCCTGTTTCATGGCCTGACACACACAATATCACACCCTGATACGGGCAGAATCAGACCCTAAAACAGGCAAAATCGGAATACAAAACGAATTGTCGGGGATTATACAACAGGGTATACGAAAATGCAGTAAAGCCCGAACGAGCCTTTCTGATGTCATATTTAACATTCATTCACATCTCTTTCGCGATTTTATTTTGTCAAAAAAAAGTCAAGAAAAACTGTAAGTACACCGCCTGAGTTTTCTTGAAAAACGCCGACATGACGCACGGGGAAACACACGGGATGGATGTATCCTTCTTTTTATGAAGGTTTATAGGGTATGTCAGCGTGAATTTTCTGTTATATAAAAAATAAAATCAAAAATATATGGTCTGCATGTAATAAACATGACTCAAACTCGTTATCAGAATATAAGCACCAAAAACAACTGTCTATGAAACACTTTAACTCAGAAGATCTGAAACCGTCGGAAATGACACTGCACATAATCCGACAGATAGCATATACCTACAGAGTAATGAAAATAAACGGACACAACGAGGTATATTGCCTTAATTGAAAAGAACAGGCAGACATGGAAACAATCATATCGCCGTCATTGCTTTCGGCCGACTTTCTCGACCTGAAAAGCGACATTGAAATGATAAACCGCAGTGAGGCCGACTGGCTCCACCTCGACATTATGGACGGAGTGTTCGTCCCTAACATATCGTTCGGCTTCCCGGTAATAGAAGCCGTAGCCAAAGCATGTAAGAAACCACTCGATGTGCACCTCATGATAGTGCATCCTGAAAACTACATCAAGCAGGTGGCTGCAACAGGAGCAATGATAATGAACGTGCACTACGAAGCATGCACCCATCTTCACCGCACAGTGCAGGAGATTCATGCAGCCGGAATGAAGGCCGCCGTAACCCTTAATCCGGCCACACCGGTGTGCGTATTGGAGGATATCATAAACGATGTGGAGATGGTATTGCTCATGAGCGTCAATCCCGGATTCGGCGGACAGAAGTTCATCGACAACACAATAAATAAGGTAAAACGTCTTCGCCGTCTCATAGACGAATCGGGAAGCAAAGCTCTGATAGAAGTGGACGGAGGTGTGCAGGCCGAAACGGCACCGCTATTGGTTAAAGCCGGAGCAGATGTGCTGGTTAGCGGAAGCTACATTTTCAAGGCCGCCGACCCTATTGCGACCATCCACTCTCTGAAACACACCTTGCAGCAAGACTGACAACTGTCAGGCAAGCTGCAAGGCTATATTGTTGTCTTTGGCCAGACGGCGCAGGTTGAGTATGGCATAACGCATACGTCCCAAAGCCGTATTGATACTCACATTAGTCGTCTCGGCTATTTCCTTGAACGACATCTGCTGGTAGAAACGCATGAAAACAACCTCGCGCTGAGGCGCAGGCAAAGTGTTGAGCAATTTGCGCACGTCGCACATGATCTGCTCATTGACAAAATAGTTCTCGATATTGCCCACCAGTATCTCATTGCCGCACATGTTGGAAAGATCGTTGTCGAGTGTCGGTTCGACTATCTTGCTCAAGCGCTGTTCGCGATACCAGTCCATTATCACATTATGGGCAATACGCATTATCCACGCACCGAACTTGCCGCTCGTGGTGTATTTGCGTTGCTGTAGTTTGGATATGACTTTTACGAAAGTCTCCTGAAATATGTCATCAGCCGTATTACGGTCGCGAACTACAAAAAGAATATAGGAAAAAAGCTTCGACTGATTACGCGATAAGAGCAGGTCGAATGCACGATTATTCCCATCGATATATGATAAGGCCAACTCTTCGTCGGTCATATCGTGAATATTTTTCATTTTTCTTAATATTTTCTGATTCTTAAGTAAAAGTTGTATCGATAGGCAAATATTTTTAAATTCGTATCTAAAATAAACAATCGCACGGTTTAATGTTTACAAAGGTAAATACTTTTAACGTAAACGCCAAATTATTTAACAAAAAAGAGGTTGGTGCAGGATGCTACCAACCTCGAGGGACGATTTCGTAAATCTCGAAATCATAAAAATCATGTCGCAAATATAAACTTTTAGTTTGACAATTCCAAATATTTTATACATAAATGTGTCTTTTTTAACATTATTGTCACAACTATACGCTATCTTTAAGCATACAACGGTTGAGCCATATATAAATATATGTAGATTTGTTATACATTACTTTAACCACATCTCAATATAACATATATCCAACTAATGTTCAAATATCCAACCACACTCATGCAAAATTTATTATACAGCCAATAGTATTTAAGTGGCTACCAACTATTATAGTTTTCTATAACTTCCAACTGTCTGATAGATAAATAATGCCGGTCCTACAATAAAAAAGGATGTAACCTTTTGAGCTACATCCTTTATGAAGAAAATCTGTTATAGAAGATTTTATTTATTTACAAATTTCTTTCCGTTCTGAATCAAGACACCCTTAGTATCCTTGCTTACACGCTGACCTGCAAGGTTATAAACAGGAGCATTTGAGTCAAACTTATTATCTGTTGTTATATTGCTTACACCTGTAGTTGTTTCATCAAGTTCATAGAGGAAAGGCAATACTGTTGTTTCTTTCTTATCTGTATAAACACCAAATGTTGTATATGTTCCATCACCCCACTGGATAAAATATCCATTATTAGATATTTTGAAGGTACCGTCACCCTGTGCCTCAACACTCCAAACACTAGGTTCTGTGCCTACGCTGAATGTATTAAATGTTCCGCTCTGGTACATATATCTGTCATAGCAATCCTGTATTGTGTAGCCAGAACCATCTTCTGTGAAGACAAAGCTATCATCATACGTGCTCTTAACTTTGATCTCATCAGTAAGTTCATCGATAGTTCCAGAATTCAAATAACCATAATCTTTTGTTTCATCAAGTGGATAAGCATAGTATGTCTTGTTATCACGCTGTGCTACTATGAGATATTTCTTACCACTTGTTATTGTAGTTACCTTTTTGTAAGTATTATATTTGAATACCTCAATTGTACAAGTAGCTTTTCCTGCGTAATATTCATCGTTTTCTTCAGAAGTAGCTGTGATGACAGCAGTACCCAGTTCACCGCCTAATGTAATTGTTCCCTCACTATTTACAGAAGCAACGCTTTCATTGTCTGATGTAAATGTAACAGCAGCTGTAGTTGCTTTTGTAAATGTAGGAGCAGTAAACTCTGTTCCTTCTTCTATAGATATTTCGTCCTCACTGAATTTAAGATCTGCGTTTTCCTTTGCAACTCCACCAGACAGTGTTACAATAGCAGTCTTGTAACGGTTCTGAGTTACAGCATTTGGGTTGTCTACATTACGTGATGCGGTAAATGTAACCTCAACAGCATCGCCTGTCCATGTAACATTATTGTCTTCATCCACGTTGATAGTTCCAACATTAGAAGAAAGCGTTCCCCATGTGCAGTCTGAACCGTGTCCCAAAGTGATGCTTGTCATGCTGCCGGCAGTAGATGTGAATGTCATTGTACAACCATCAAGTACATCTGCGCTTTTTCCACCATAGAGACGAACTTCTCCTGCTTTGTTATATGCAGGTGCGTTGTTTGCATTGCCTTTTGCAAATGACACAGTTATACCATCAACTGTCTGTGGCTTTTTTGTTATGTCACTGTTTGTATCACTGCCATATAGCGCGGCAAAATCAAATGTTGTCTGTGCAAATCCTACTCCACATATCAGAGAGAGTATTGCAACTAATGATAAGCGTAAAATTTTGTTCATAATAATAAAATTTTAAGTTTGTAATACTATTAACTATAATGCAAAAATAGAGATTTTATTTGTATTTAGCAATCCTTTCCATATTAAAATATGGTTAATATCTTCTAATAACAAAACGTAGTTTATATGATATGAGTAACCCACCATTCTTTTTTATCTTTATAATAAATCATCATATATTTCTACCATAGTTTTACAGTTATTGTAAATCCAAGATTACTAATATTCTTCACCTTTCATCCATAAATTGCATATAGCGACCAAATACAACAAAGAAGGTCCGAATTATTATAAAAAGCTCTATGAATAACTTATGAAAAGTGATAATAAAAAATAGAATGTGCAAATATATATAATTAAACAAAAAGGAGGCGTGTCAATATATATAATTAACACACCTCCTTAAACCTTATACCATTATTATATTATGGCATATTATCAGATTATCCTTCTTATGTTCATGCCTTCTTAACAACCTTACTCTTCACACTTGAAGTAGTTTTCTTCCTAGAGGCTGTTTTTGTTGCCGTGGTCTTCACATCCGGAGCTTTCTTTGCATCCATCTCAGCACGGAGCTTAGCTTCTGCAGCTTCAATCTTCCCAATCTTTGTCTGAAGACGTACAATCTCCTTGTTCTTCATATCGATCTCCTCATCCTGATTCTTTATAGTCGTAAGCAGCGAACTGAGCTCTTCGTTGTCTATTTCGTCAGGATAAAGGGAGTTTACACGGCTGATGAAATCACCCAATATATTCATGTAATTGGTGAATGCATCGAACGCACTGCTGTATATTCCGCGGTCAAGGCCTACATTAGAAGGTTTTGTTGTCATCAGGCGGAAGTTGTTTGATGCCTGCAGATAATCCCAGTCCTGATTTATGCGCGGATCGTTTGCAATACGTACACGGTCGGCAACACCATAAAGCTTATTGAAAGCCTCACGCTGCATAGGATTGCCGAGCCAGCTGCTGACGTCGCGTTCCTCGTCCGTCCAACTCAATGTATCTGGCACATCAAGCGTTCCGACGCTGTTTACTGTCTCACATATCTCCGACGGAGTAGCAAATCCTATATTGCGGGCTTTGGCACATTCAGGAATAGCTTTGAGGAATTCGAGAATGTTGCTCGACAATGGCTGTGCAATACCAAGGGCAGAAAGTTCCATGAAGAGATTGATTATTCTCTCATCTTCATTGAGGTTTGCAATCTTGTCTACATAACGGTCTGCAAACAATGGGAATTCATCCCACTCACTGTTGTTGAAGCGCAGGGAGATGTCATCACTGAGATTGACATCGCGCAACAGCAGTTTCAGGTCAGGAGCAGTGGCACATGAATATACATAATGTGGAGATTTCCATCCGAGAACATGCTTGGCGCCTTCAGTGAGCATACCCTTAAAGCCCATGTCTGCAGCCTGCAGACCAATATCATCGCTGTAAATGAGGGATGAATTTCGCAACACCTTAGGTGTCTGTCCGAAATATTCCTTCATCTTCTCACACTGTCTTTTAACCTCAGAAGCGAAACTGTCGTGATTTACGAGCGATGCGAGGCCATGAGAATAAGGCTCTGCCAGAAATTCCACACATCCCGTTTCATTGAGTTCCTGAAGTTTTTCAATAACCTGAGGAGCATGCATCTCAAGCTGCTCCATACCAACACCAGACAGCGAGAAAGCCACTTTGAAATAACCGTTATTGGCTTTTATCATCTCGAGCAGGGTGTTGAGCGCCGGCATATATGAACGCTCTGCTATGTCGTTTATTCTGAACTCATTCTCATAATCATCATAATAATAATGATCTGTGCCGATGTCAAAGAAACGATAACGTTTCAATTGTATCATCTGATGTATTTCGAAATATAAGCAAATCGTTTTCATAGATTCTTTGATTTATAGTTTATAGTTGATGGTTTATTGTACGTTCGTATAACTCCCGTATCCAGACGCCCACTTTCTCCCAAGTGATCTGGTCGACTTCTTTCTTTCCTTCGCTTTGCAGATATCGGAAAAGGCTCTCATTGCTACATATTGAATAAATGGCGTCTGCAAGAGCATGTATATCCCAATAGTCAACCTTGATGCAATTATTGAGAATTTCCGCACATCCGCTCTGCTTTGAAATTATAGTCGGGGTTCCGCACTGCATTGCCTCAAGCGGCGATATTCCAAACGGTTCGCTTACTGACGGCATAACGTATACATCGGAGTCTTTAAGACATTCATATACTTCTTTTCCTCGCATGAATCCCGGGAAATGGAAGCGGTCGGCAATACCACGTTCTGCAGCAAGGTATATCATCGCATTCATCATGTCACCACTACCGGCCATACAGAAACGCACATTCCTTGTACGATGCAGAACCATATTGGCAGCTTCAAAAAAATATTCCGGACCTTTCTGCATTGTAAGGCGTCCTAGGAATGTAACGACTTTCTCCTTACCTGTATGATCCGGTCGTGGAATGTCCTGAAGCTCCTGTCTCAAAGGATAAACGGCATTGTGAACAGTGAAACATTTGCGCGGATCCTGATGATACTGGTTGATCACAGTCTGACGTGTCAGTTCTGACACACACATTATACAGTCTGCATTGTCCATACCGTCTTTCTCTATGGAATACACTGTCGGATTGACTTTTCCGCGCGAACGGTCAAAGTCAGTCGCATGAACATGTATGCACAGAGGCTTTCCGCTTACATATTTTGCGTTTATTCCAGCCGGATAAGTAAGCCAGTCGTGAGCATGTATGATATCAAATTCCTGTTGTCTTGCAACAACACCGGCAATAATAGAATAATTGTTGATTTCTTCATGCAGATTAGAGGGATAACCTCCGGCAAACTCCATACATCCGAGATCATTGACATGCATGTAGTTGAAATCCGCATATATATGATCACGCAGTTTGAAATACAGATCCGGAGACATTATATTGCCCACCCTGCTTTGAACATAATCATAGCTGACATCACGCCATGCAATAGGAACTGCATTCATTGCCAGAATGTTGGCAGCATGTTTGCTTTCGTCTCCCCAAGGTTTTGGAAGGCATAAGGTTATGTCAATATCACCCTGCGCATGAAGACCTTCCGAAATTCCATAATTTGCAGTAGCCAGTCCACCGTATACGTGAGGAGGATACTCCCATCCGAACATCAAGACTTTCATAACTAAAATCCTCCTTTATATTAATATTTATATTTTTCAAGAAACTCTAATGTACGCAATATCTCCGCAACATTTATGGCAAAAGATATGGCACCTCTTCCATTGAATGGCGGATTTCCATCAAACAGCTCCGGAATGGTTCCGACACAATGACGTGTCATCTCATCTTCGTAACCGACCATCTGACGTTCAATGAAACTTAACCTTGTACGTTTGTGAAGTCTCAGACATGCTTCCATATAGAATCCACCAAGCCATGGCCAAGCCGTTCCCTGATGATAAGCATGATCTCTTTGCGTCTGAGGTCCTACATACATAGGGTTATAACCTCCGCTTTTCGGTGAAAGCGAACGCAATCCCTTTGGAGTAAGAAGCTCTCTGGTGCACAAATCAAGCACACTCTTCTTCTGTGCCTTATTTAAAGGAGAATATTCCAAAGCAACGGCAAATATCATATTAGGACGTACACTCCAGTCCACATTGTCACCATCAACATAATCAAACAGATATCCATATTCGTTGAGGAATGTGTCAACAAAAGAGTGCATGCACAACTCTGCCATCTTCTCCAGTCTTGAAGCAGCCTCAAGATCGCCACCTGTAGTAGCAATAGAAGAGCAGAAGCATAATGCGTTGTACCACAATGCATTGAATTCAACGATGTAACCTGTTCTCGGAACAACCGGACGACCATTCACGGTTGAATTCATCCACGTTACAGCTTTATCGCGTCCGTTACTGTATAAAAGTCCGTTTTCCTTCAGTATAAGATTCGGGTGCTTTCCATCAATAATGTAATAAACAATATCCTTCAACAAAGAGCCATACATCTGGAAACATTTTTCGCTTCCGACATGGCGTTCGTATTGTTGTATTGCCCATACTGCCCATAACAGTACATCCGGCTGATCTATTTCATAAATCTTAACCGTAAGCGGTTTTCCTTCCATGAATTCACGCAATCCGCGCTCAGCAGTCTTCATTACAAGCTCAAAATAATCCTGCTCCTCAATAGAAAGAGTCAATCCCGGAAGTGCGATGAATGTATCACGTGCACGGCTTTTGAACCATGGATAACCGGCAAGAATATATCTGTCGTCATTGCTTGCTCTGTTATGGAACTGATGCGCTGCATTGACAAGACAATGGAAGAAATTGTCTCTTGGACTGCGTTCGCTCACTTCCTTATCGAAAAGTTCTTTCAACTCTTCAGTATTACTTACCGATGTTGAAGCTGCAAAAACAACGCTCTCACCTTTCTTTATATCCATTTCAAAGTATCCGGGAACATACAGATCTTCATTTGAAGCATATCCGCGTTCCTGCTCTTTAGGATATTCTACATTATGATACCAATCCGGCTGGAACACAAACTGATTGTCTTTACTGAACTGCATGTAAAGATCGGGATATCCGGGATACATGCATGTTGAGATTCCGTTTTCCACATTGGAATAATCTCTTGAAGCCACGGAGTTCTCATGAGTGAACTGTCTCACGCTACGGAACGCAAGAAACGGCTTAAAACGCAACTTTGTCTCCGAATGTGCGTCAACCAACGTATACCGTATAAGAATTCGATCCTCATAATGCTGGAAAACAACTTCCTTCTTCAACAAAACACCTCCAACACGATATAATGTTGTAGGAACCTTATTACAATCAAACTCACGAATGTATTTATGTCCTTTCGGATTATAATTATCACCGCTATACTTGTGAAGTCCGAGATTGAACTCGGCTCCGTGCTGTATAACAGTTGTATCTAGAGAGGACAAAAGGACATGATTTTCATCATCCAACTCAGGAACAGGAACAACTAGCAGGCCATGATACTTGCGTGTATTACAGTCAACTATTGTCGAACATGAATAAGCTCCCGAGCGATTGGTCCGAAGCAACTCTCTTGAGAGAGACTCTTCAAGATTTGTCATCAGAGCTTTTTCAAATCGCAAATAACCCATAGTTTTAAAGGTTTTTTATTAAATAATTATTATGGTTAGCTATCTTTATAGATCGTACATTAACATTTCCAAAGGTAATAATTTTTGGTATAAACGCAAAAAAAATACATGGTTATTTTCGAAATTATTTCATTTTAAACTCCCATTAAGAAGCCTATCTGTAAATCATTTCCCTGCAGTAAGAGAATTATGAGTTAAATTCAATGACATCATGACAAAAGAACGGTTCTAAAGAAAATTAGAACAAAAAATGACATACATTCCAAAACAACATACGAACATCACAACATTTTATCAAAAAAACATATTCAAAGAGACGCATCAAATCACATATAAACAATAAATGTAAAGAAAAGCCCATACACATAAAAACAGTATGAACTAATACAGAAAAACACAACAGAGCTATTCCAACACAGAATCACAATAACAACATAAAAACCATGCAGAATAAAGAGAAAAACTTACAAGCAAAAAACATCCTTTTCCAGCCCAAACAACAATCGTCGTATAGCCCAGAAATCAAACACAGACATAAAAAAGACAGAATCACTACATGACAACTGTCTGAAACAGCTATCACTCCGGTATTATAAAGTTGACTACTTCCTGTTCCACTGTTATACAGAACGGTCCTACAGGAGACTTCATCAATCGCCCATCAATGCCGACAGGAGCCTTTTGTGCTTCCAAGACATCAACTTTCTGCGTCCGATACGGATGCACACTCTTATGGTTGAGAAATTTTCCTTTAAGAAACATGTATATTCCTTCGAACAACTGTGTCATCTCCGGATGATATACAACAGACACATCGAGCATGCCGTTATAAGGAACAGCATTCGGAGTCTGCCCATAACCAGAAGCATTTCCAACACACACAGTCATGACATTGCGCCTCACGACGTCTGTATTGATTTTCAGATGCATCTTATATTCCATACGCTGAAATATCATAAGAATGAAAGAGGAAATGTAGGAAAGCGTACGTGATCCGAAAAAATGACGTGTCTGACGACGTATATTCATCACGGAAGCTATGAAACCGATGTTAACACAATTGAGGAAATATCTTCTGCAGGCCTCCCCCTTTCTGTTTGTGTATCTCACGCATCCAAGATCGATCTTTCTGACACGATGGTTTTTCAATGCCACCACAGCCTTCTCCGGCTCACTTTCCTTAAATCCCCAGAAATGCGCGAAATCGTTGATTATTCCATTAGGTATCACACCTATGGATATCTCGTCACGAACCTTTGTCTCCATCTGCATAAGACAATTCACAGCATCGTTAAGCGCAGAGTCACCACCAACAATAACAATTGTCTTATAACCATTGTTTATCATCATTCTGACAAGTCTTTCCACGCCCGCCATGCTCTCACTCTGCACAAAATCGTAGTCTATACCATTATCCCGCAAGCATTTCTCTATCTTGTTCCATCGCTTGCTTCTGTGCCTCTTGTCATCACGTTTCGGACAGTAAAGAATGCCCCATCGCTTGTCATTATTCATATTGATGCTATGATTGTGTAACTATTAGTTTCATGATATATTCCAGTTTCTCATCCATCGACATGTGCCAATCAACCCAATTGATTGTAAAACCACGACGCTCCATGCCACGAAACCATGTCATCTGACGTTTTGCAAACTGATGTATTGCAATCTCAAGACCCTTGAACATCTCATCACGTGTGGTACGACCTGTCACGTATTCTGTCACGTACTTGTACTCCAATCCATAATAAATCAGATCTTCTGCACTGACACCACTTTCAAGAAGTCCTTCAACTTCTTCAACAAGGCCATGTTCAAGACGCTGTCTAAGACGTTCGGTTATTCTTGCCCGACGGCTTTCACGATCAATATCAACGCCAATTATTACAGACTCTACTGGAGGAAATTCTGTATTTGACGACGGATGATGCAGATTATACTCCTCTATCTCTATTGCCCTTACTGCCCTTTGTGCCGTGTCTACATCTGAACGATTGTGCATACATGAATTATTACGCGCCTTCAAATCAACAAGAATTTCGGTAAGTTCCTCCAAAGTCTTACCAGAAAGTCTCTGCCGCAGTTCCGGATTCTGTGGTACAGTAGACAACGAATAGCCTTTAAGGACAGTCTCTATATAAAGCCCAGAGCCTCCACACAATATCGGCATTACACCTCGTTGCGCAAGTTCTGCATATACTTTGTGAAAATCACGCTGATATTCATATATATTATACTTATCGCCTGGACGAGCAATGTCTATAAGATGATACTTTATCTGTCGACCGTTTACTACATAATCGTCCAAATCCTTACCAGTTCCGACAGTCATTCCACTATAGACCTGCCGTGAATCGGCACTGATTATCTCAGCTCCGATCTTATAAGCCAGAGCTGCAGCAAGTGCGGTTTTTCCGCTTGCCGTCGGTCCCAATATTGTTATCATCTTTGGCATCTGCCGACAAAAATAATAAAAAAAAGCCGTCCGGCAATACCGGACGGCCTGTTTTTATCAACGTAAACGGGGTTTTGTGTCACTCATACGAAAATCATACAGTCTCCGAAGACGACACTATACTCCATTTTCGGATTTATCCGTTAACTTTCTTCATGTGAGCGATGAGTTCGAGAACCTTGTTAGAGTAACCGATCTCATTGTCATACCAAGAAACAACCTTTACGAATGTGTCTGTCAGAGCGATACCTGCTTTTGCATCGAAGATAGAAGTACGTGTGTCGCCCAGGAAGTCAGAAGAAACAACAGCATCCTCTGTGTAACCCAGTACGCCTTTGAGTTCGCCTTCAGAAGCTTCCTTCATAGCAGCGCAGATTTCAGCATATGTAGCCGGTTTTGCGAGGTTAACTGTCAGGTCAACAACAGAAACGTCCAGAGTCGGAACACGCATTGACATACCAGTCAGCTTGCCGTTGAGTTCAGGAATAACCTTACCTACAGCCTTAGCAGCACCTGTAGAAGACGGGATGATGTTGCCAGAAGCAGCACGACCACCACGCCAGTCTTTCATAGAAGGACCGTCAACAGTCTTCTGTGTTGCAGTTGTAGAGTGAACAGTTGTCATCAAACCGTCTGTGATACCGAAATTGTCGTTCAGAACCTTGGCGATAGGAGCCAGACAGTTTGTTGTGCAAGATGCGTTAGATACGAACTGTGTGCCCTTTACATACTTGTCGAAGTTAACACCGCAAACGAACATTGGAGTATCGTCCTTTGAAGGAGCAGACATAACTACGTACTTAGCACCAGCCTCGATGTGAGCCTGAGCCTTTTCCTTTGTGAGGAACAGACCTGTTGATTCAACAACATATTCAGCCTCAACTTCGTTCCACTTCAGGTCAGCCGGGTTGCGCTCAGCTGTTACACGAATTTCCTTGCCGTTTACAATGAGCTTGCTGTTTTCAACGTCAACATCGATTGTACCGTTGAAAGCACCGTGCATTGTGTCATACTTCAGCATGTAAGCCAAGTAGTCAACCGGGCAAAGATCGTTGATACCTACTACCTGAATGTCATCGCGGTTCTGTGCAGCGCGAAAAACGAAACGGCCGATACGACCAAATCCGTTAATACCAATTTTAATCATTTTACTTTATGTTTTATAAAGGGTTAAATATATATTATCCTTCAGAATCAGGTGGTTGTCAAGCCGGTGAAATCCAAGATATCTGTACGGCTTGCGGCGGATGCCGCAAATCAATCCACTTTTCTTCTTTTTACGCGTGCAAAGTTACAAAATAAATTCTATATTTGCATCGAAATACAGTATTAAATAATATAAAATTCAAACATGAACAGTTTCTTTAAAGAGTTCAAGGATTTTGCCATCAGGGGCAATGTTGTCGACATGGCCGTTGGTGTTATCATCGGAGGAGCTTTCGGAAAGATTGTCTCGTCTGTTGTAAACGATATTATAATGCCACCAATAGGATGGATAATAGGTGGTGTGAACTTCAAGGATCTGAAGGTTACACTGCCTGCACTTCCCACCGGCAGCGAAACTGCAACACCTGCAACAATAAATTACGGCAGCTTCATACAGACTGTCATAGACTTCACTATCATTGCCTTTTGCGTTTTTCTAATCATAAAACTGATAAACAAACTAGTGAAGAAGAAGAAATCAGCCGAAAAAGAAAAGCCCGCGACTCCAGTACCGTCTAAAGAAGAAATACTACTTACGGAAATACGCGATCTGCTGAAAGAAAAAAAATAAGACACGCATTACCACAATCTCTGTTTCAGAGCCCGGCCATATATGACCGGGCTCTATTTTTCATACCCATATATAAAATGTATCGTTCTACACACACCATATAATAACATATTTGTATACACAGAAATAAACATACAATTACAGTCTTACGCAGTCCTATCCATATAATACCATAGGTCAGAATTAACTTAAACTTCGGAAATTTTTAACACTTTGTTCTTATCGCTTCCGAAAACACGAAACAGCATTAAATTATCTCTTATTGTCAGTAAATATGACACCTGCAAATCATTTTCTGCTATGCATCGCACAAAAAAGGCTTTTTCATCACACAAAACAGTCATAATGACATTGCAAAATGCAGCGTTTTACATCACAATAAAGGCAGTTCTGAGACGTCATAAAGACCAATCTACATTACCGACTTCATGCTTAGGAAAACCAATACTCACAATACGTTGGAAAACAACACCTTAAATAAATTGTTCATTTTTGCGCAATATGCAACAAAATAAAACGCGACACAGAATATGTCAGTTTTGCGCACACTTCATTCCAACATCCAGATGTTATGCTTAATGTATTTCGCATATCTATGATAAATACACGCTCAACAATAAAAAACAATTATCCTTTCATACCGGGATAATCTTACGTCAGAATGCATATAATGACATCAAACATCACAATTTGACATGTCGTGTTAGCAAATTAGGGTAAAAACCTCATAAATGATTTTGTTTCTATTCACAAAAGTATTACCTTTGCAAGGTAAATTAATAAAATTTTACAGTTATTTCATTTTATAAAACATTCATATTTCATTAAAGACAAAAGCAAAAATGAAAGTATTGGCATTCAAACCAAAATTGATTTCCACCTTGAAAGACTACAACAAAAAAACGTTTATGTCTGACGTCATGGCCGGTGTGATAGTAGGTATTGTGGCCCTTCCATTGGCCATAGCCTTCGGTATTGCTTCCGGAGTGACTCCGGAGAAAGGAATCATCACCGCCATTGTAGCCGGTTTCATCATATCGATGGCTGGCGGAAGCAAAGTACAGATAGGCGGACCGACAGGAGCATTCATCGTAATAATATATGGTATAATACAACAGTACGGCATACAGGGACTCACCATAGCAACACTTATGGCTGGTGTGTTTCTTCTATTATTCGGCCTTCTGCGGCTGGGTACCATTATAAAATTCATACCCTACCCTATAATTGTAGGATTCACGAGCGGAATTGCCGTAACAATCTTCACTACACAGATAAAAGACCTGTTCGGTCTGTCAATGACAGAGGTACCGTCTGACTTTATCGAGAAATGGATAGCTTATTTCCAAAGCCTCGACACCATTGACGCTTGGAGTGCCATAATAGGAGTGGTAAGCATCATAATCATTGCCATAACACCGCGGTTCAGCAAGAAGATTCCCGGCTCACTCATCGCCATAATTCTGATGACACTGTTTGCACTCATACTTAAAAACGTATTTGGAATCGCATCAGTAGAAACCATCGGCGACCGTTTTGCCATAAATTCAGAACTACCAGACGCACAGTTGCCCGAAATAACATGGGAAACAGTAAAAGCTCTTGTATCGCCGGCCTTTACCATTGCCATACTCGGAGCCATAGAGAGTCTGCTTTCAGCAACAGTGGCAGACGGCGTGATTGGTGACCATCACGACTCCAATACAGAACTCATAGGCCAGGGCCTGGCCAACCTTGCCACACCAATTTTCGGTGGAATACCGGCAACCGGCGCGATTGCACGCACCATGACCAACATAAACAACGGTGGCCGCACACCTGTCGCCGGCATCGTACACGCTGTTGTACTGTTGCTCATCTTCATGTTTCTGATGCCGTTGGCAAAATACATCCCAATGACATGTCTTGCAGGAGTTCTCGTTGTAGTATCATACGGCATGTGCGGCTGGCGTTCGTTCGTGATGCTTCTGAAAAATCCAAAGAGCGACATCACCGTACTTGTCATAACATTCCTGCTCACAATAATATTCGACCTGACAATAGCAATTGAAGTAGGATTGGTTATTGCCTGTCTGCTTTTCATGAGACGTATGGCAGAGACAACTGATGTAAAAGTAGTGCTCGACGAAATAGATCCGTACGAAGATACCGACCTGAAACACGAAAACAATGAACACCTCATCATACCGAAAGGTGTAGAAGTGTATGAAATCAATGGTCCTTACTTCTTCGGCGCCGGCAACAGATTTGAGGAAATCATGGCCAATATGGGTGACAGACCAAAAGTACGCATAATAAGAATGAGAAAAGTGCCCTTTGTAGATTCTACCGGCATACACAATCTATCGAACCTGTGTCTTATGAGTCAGAAAGAAGGCATACAGATTGTACTCTCCGGTGTCAACCCGAAGGTGCACAAAGTGCTCGAACATGCAGGGTTCTACGACATGATAGGCGAAGAGAACATTTGCAGCCACATCAACATAGCCCTTGCAAAAGCAAAGGAGATTGTAGAAAAACAGTAATACGGCACATTATCAGAGACTGATAAATATGAAAATATTCTATTGATAAATAAAAATATAAAAGGGAAAGCTTTAAGGCTTTCCCTTTTATATTTATTTTATATGTTTACTTTCCAACCAATCAGAACGCATTCCTTAATAAATTTTCAGCCACTAAACACCATTAATATGAAAATTGAGAAAAATCTCATCTGCACCTACGTAGGATTTGGAGGATAATGTAATCAGCAGCCTGTTACATGTACTCAACAAGTTCTCTTGGTAGTTCTATTGTCTTCTTACGCTCAAACCACTGTTTGTTACTGCCGTTTATATGTTTTACGGTATGTCCTGCTATAATATAATAACGTAGGGCATAAGCGTCCATGTGTTCTGCAAAGGCAGCCTTTATGCGTGAACACTTCTCGTTGACTGCATTATTGAGTGGATTTGTGAGCCGTTCGACACTCTCACTTATCACTTGCTGACTCACTCTGTTGCACATCGGAGTGTAAATTTCCGCAAGTTCGTCGGCATAGTCGCGTAGCCTTTTAAACTCAATACCCTCCTCATGCTTCAGAAAAAGAATATACAGTGCTTTATGCAGAGGCGAGAGTTCCACTTCCCTATTCCATTTTGTAAGTATAAAACGATAGTCGGAAGTTATACGCAAACCGCTCAAGTTGGCACGCGCCGCCTCTACACACAGTCGTTCAAGATTAGCGCCACCAATGCCTTGCAGCATAAGGTCATAACGGCCTTCCGCCTGAAACTCCCTGCATATTATTGACAGAAGTTTCACTTTTTCTTCATTGTTCATACGCCTCACCCGAATTACTCGTCATGATCTTCAAAAATAGTCGTAGAGAATTTCTTCCAGTAATCTTTCATTTTGTCCACAATGTGTTTCGATGAAGGCAGTTCTTCTTTCTCAACGTCATTATCGTCCACTATCACACTATCAGTTTCCTGCTCATGACTTTCATCTGCTTTGTCTGCCAATTCATTCATTTCCTGTTTTTCCATATTCCTGATATCGTCATTCTGTTTACGCCGTCCCTTACCGTACAACTTCTCAATGATCATGTTCAAGTATTCCCCATCAGTAAGGTCAAGCTCTTTCATCTTATCCTCATCCCACAATTTGTTCTCGAAACCTGTGGCAAGAATAGTCAGTTTCACGTCTTGCCCGAGAGTATCATCCTGGGCGATACCCCATATTACGTCAATGTCGGGATTTAGCGAATCCGTAAATGCGTCAATCTCGTCCATCTCATCCACATACAGCTCTGCTTCAGAACTTGTATATATATTGAACAGTATTCTCTGCGCCTTGTCAATATCGCTTCCGTATAACAAAGGTGAGTTGAGCGCATCCTCAAAAGCCTTTTCCACACGATGCTGTCCAGACGCCCTTCCCATAGCCATGATAGCCCCTCCACCGTTACGCATAGTCGTCTCAACATCCCGGAAGTCCGTATCTATATTTCCGGTAATGGTAATAAGTTCTGATATACTTCTTGTTGCATTACACAATACCTGATCGGCACGTCTGAAGGCTTCTGTCACCGGAATGTGTTCACTGTTGTATACATTGCAGATCTGCTGATTGTTTATTATCAGCAGAGCATCTACATTCTTACGCATCTCTTCCAGACCTTTAAGAGCCTTCAGGATTTTTCGGCGTTTCTCAAAATAGAACGGCAACGTTACAATTCCAATAGTAAGGATTCCCATCTGCCTTGCTACTCCTGCAACAAACGGAGCAGCTCCAGTGCCGGTGCCGCTACCCATTCCAGCTGTGATGAAAGCCATTTGCGTACCATCACTGAACAGCCTCTGCAGTTCTTCCACATTCAACTCTGCCTCTTTACGCCCACGCTCAGGGTCGGCTCCGGCTCCCAACCCGGTCTTTCCCAGCAACACCTTATGAGGCACCGGTGAAGAGTTGAGCGATGCTGTGTTGGTATCACACACACAAAAACTAACTCCATCAATACCTTCCCGAAACATATTGCTGGCAGCATTACATCCACCTCCACCTACACCGACAACCTTTATTATCTTTCTTTTGGACAAATCCTCTGGTATAGGAAAATCCAATAAGCCCAAATTCTCTTCCATAACTCTAAAGAATAAATGAATGTATATGCAAAACTAATCTTTTTATTTCCGCTAACAATATAAAATTGAAAAACAAACCTTGCAAAGCATTAAAAATATGATATTGGTATCATTATGTGTCCACCTTGAAATAAATATATATTTTTATATTCAGTATTCATGCACCATACAGCATCAAAACAAGAAAATACATGTTTTTACTGGCTCTATAGAAATAAACCGGATATTGGCTACAATAAAAACAGCAAAAATTAATTCCATATATGCGTTGTTGCTTTCTTCTGTAATAGAAGCTATCGGGGCAGTTACAGATTTTCAGTATCATGAGATTTTTCTGCCTGAGTTTTCTGTTCTACCCACAAAAATAAGCGAGTATTTGCAGGCAGACTCTCTTCGGACACAAATACTCGAGAAATGACAGACTTACACAAAGTGTTGAACATCAATAACTTACATTTAGAGACTATTTTCTCGCCTTACAATATGCACCGTTTCGGCATGTGATACAGCCCATTTCAGGGCCTCAAATGCACTATATCACACCCTGATACAGGCGCAAACTGAGGCTAAAACGGGCATTATTGGAATGACAGACACATCATCCGGCATTCCATTAATGTATATACAACAATACAGTACGGGCGGAACGGGCTTTTCCTATGTCGGATTTAAATTTCTTCACACCTATTTTGCGATTTTATTTTGTCAAAATAAAGTCAAGAAAAACTGTAAGTTCACCAAGCGGGTTTTCTTTAAAAACGCCTACATTACGCATGAGGAGAGATTGGGAAAAGTGTACACGTATATGAGAATTTATATGTGTCGGCAATTTTACTTTATTGTTACATGAACAAAATCGCTGCCACAGTTCTCATACAGCTCCGCGTTGTCTGGAATTTAGGTTTCACTCCGTAGTTCTTCATGAATAAAACAAATCCCCAGTAAATTTCTACTGATCAGTTTTACCCACCAACAGATAAGATATCACGAAAACACTATTACATAAAAGAACACAACACCAACAATATGTTTCGTGTTAGAATAAAGGAAAAACAAAAGTAGGAGGAAAACAGACATTTTCCTCCTACCCGATTATAGTTATATTGTATTTTCTACTTACCGAAAAATCATTTTGCAATCATTCCCATTCAATTGTCGAAGGTGGTTTTGAGGAGATGTCATAACAAACACGATTTACTCCTTTTACCTTATTTATAATCTCATTGGAAACTTTTGCCATGAAATCATATGGAAGATGTGCCCAGTCGGCAGTCATTGCGTCTGTTGAAGTAACCGCACGCAGAGCAACAGGATGCTCGTAAGTACGCTCATCGCCCATGACTCCAACACTTCTGACAGTTGACAGCAACACTGTTCCGGCCTGCCATACCTTATCATACAGACGTTCCCCGTCCTCACAGATGTAACTCTGCATGTTTGAGATATAAATGTCATCGGCATCCTGAAGAATGCGCACCTTCTCACGCGTAATGTCACCAAGAATTCTCACAGCAAGTCCTGGGCCTGGGAACGGATGGCGTTTTATGAGACGCTCCGGCATATCAAGCTGATAACCTATGCGGCGCACTTCATCCTTGAACAGCCATTTCAACGGTTCGCAAAGCTGCAGATGCATCTCCTCTGGCAGTCCACCGACATTGTGATGGCTCTTTATTACTTTTCCTGTAATATTGAGACTCTCGATACGGTCCGGATATATCGTACCCTGAGCGAGCCATTTTGCATCAGTGATTTTCTTTGCCTCAGCATTGAACACCTCGACAAAATCGCGACCGATAATCTTACGCTTTTGTTCAGGATCGTCAATTCCTTCAAGATCCTTGAAGAACTTGTCACTCGCATCCACTCCTATTACATTAAGCCCGAGCCCCTCATAGTCTTTCATCACCTGAGCAAACTCGTTCTTGCGCAACATTCCATGATCTACGAATATACAAGTAAGATTACTACCTATCGCCTTATGCAGCAAAACTGCACATACAGAAGAATCAACACCTCCTGAAAGTCCAAGAATCACGCGGTCGTCACCAAGCTGTTCCTTAAGTTCTGCTACCGTACTTTCAACGAAAGAAGCAGGACTCCACTCCTGACGGCTACCACAAATGTCCACCACGAAATTCTTCAAAAGAAGCGATCCCTGAAGTGTATGGAACACCTCCGGATGGAACTGAACAGCCCATACCGGCTTTTCTGAAGAAGCATAAGCGGCAAACTTTACATCTTCAGTAGACGCAATCACATGACAGTCTGACGGAATGGCCGTGATTGTATCGCCGTGACTCATCCATACCTGTGATTTTTCATCGAATCCTCGGAACAGGGCATTGTCAGTATCAATATACTGAAGATGTGCACGTCCGTACTCACGTGTCCCGGTACGCTCCACCTTGCCGCCGTTGGCATAAGATATGAACTGAGCTCCATAACATATACCCAAAACCGGATATTTTCCCACAAATCTGGAAAGATCTACCTTAAAGGCCTGCTCATCGTGCACCGAATACGGCGAACCACTCAGTATCACTCCGATTATTCCCTCTTCGTCTTCCGGGAATTTGTTGTAAGGCAGTATCTCACAGAAGGTATCAAGTTCGCGCACTCTGCGGCCAATGAGCTGCGTGGTCTGCGAACCGAAATCGAGTATTATTATCTTCTGTTGCATTATATATTATATTTTAAGTGTGTTCAGTCTTTATTCAAATTTCCGACAAATGCATCTGCATCATGCAAGGTCTCAAGTTTTCCTACATCCATAAGCTGCAAATCGTCCTTCTGCCAACCACGTATGTCAGCCCGTGCACATACACTCAAATAGAAATCCATGATTCCGAACTTATCAGGAAAAGATTCCATCAGCTTGAACATTGAAGGAGATATAACATGTATACCCGAAAAAGCAAGCATCCGACATGCATGCACATCAATGTCTTTATACGGCGACTTCATCTCCCCAGTCTGCACATTGGTCCATCCAACCAAACGCATGTCATTATCAAAAAGCAGATAACGGGCTGTTTTACGGCTGCTGACAAGAAGCATCGCATCTGCGTTATTGCAACCATCATAGAATTTTCTGAGATCTACATTGCTCAGAATATCTACATTATGAATAAGGATCGGTAAATCCAAAGAAAAGAAATGTGAGGCTTTTTTTATTCCACCGCCTGTATCAAGCAACATTTCAGACTCGTCAGACACGGCTATATCCATGCCAAAATTGTTGTTTACATGAAGATAGTCTATAATTTGTTCGGAGAAATGGTGCACATTGATGACGATTTTGGACGCTCCGGAATTTTTCAGATTCATTATTACACGGCGCAGCAGAGGTTCGCCTCCGACTTCAACCAAAGCTTTCGGCTTAGTGTCGGTGATAGGCTTCAAACGTGTGCCGAGACCGGCAGCAAAAATCATTGCCTGCATCATCTGTCGGGAAAAAGTATTTTTTATATTTGCAAAATTACTTATTTTATTTTAAATGGCAAAGAGTTTCACCGTGCGTTTGAATGTCCGGCCTCCAATACTTGTTCTATGTTTTGTTCACGATGTACAATTCTCACCTCAACACCGTACTTTGAGTTAATATGCTCAGCCAGATGTTGGGCTGAATAAACGCTGCGATGCTGACCGCCGGTACATCCAAACGAAAACATCAGATCCGTAAATCCACGTTGTATATAACGTTCCACATGTCTGTCTGCAAGTGCGTATACATTATCAAGAAAAGTGAGAATCTCCCCGTCATCTTCCAAAAATCGGATAACAGGCTCATCTAATCCGGTAAGTTTCTTATAAGGCTCATAACGTCCCGGATTATGAGTCGACCTGCAATCAAACACATATCCTCCACCGTTTCCCGATTCATCGGCAGGTATTCCTTTTCTGTAAGAGAAGCTGAAAACACGTACCACCAATGGTCCTTTACCGTCATACTTAGAAAAAGTAGCCGGTCCGTCCTGTGGGTGTGCCACATATACATTGTCATCCGTCGTTTTATATCCATCAGAACGGTTGAGCGCAGGTTGTTCAATCCTTGCATACTGCGGCAATTCTGTAAGTCTACGCAGCATGTCCATCATATAAGGATATGGAAAAGAACGCTGCATGGCAAGCAGTTCGCGCAAATTCTCCATAGCAGGAGGTATGGAGTCGAGAAAATGTTTCTTACGTTCAAAATAGCCACGGAATCCATATGCTCCCAATACCTGTAAAGTACGGAAAAGTACGAAAAGTCCCAATCTTTCCACAAAATGACGAACAGAAGGGACTTCTGTGTAGTCTTTCAGCGAATTATAATATTCGGCCACAAGTTCGCGTCTCAACTTATGAGGATATTTGGCCGATGCCTGCCAAAGGAAAGAAGCAAGATCATAATAATACGGTCCTTTGCGTCCACCCTGAAAATCTATGAAATACGGATGTCCATCAGCATCAAGCATCACATTGCGGGCCTGAAAATCACGATACAGGAAACTGTCTGTCTTCTCAGCTGTAAGATCTTTTGCAAAAAGTCTGAAGTTAGCCTCAAGCTTCAACTCGTGAAAATCAAGTTCTGAAGGTTTGAGAAAACAGTATTTAAAATAATTGAGATCGAACAATACGCTTGCCTCATCAAACTCTGGTTGTGGATAACAGTTTTCCCACTCCAAGCCACGCGCACCACGTATCTGTATGTTTGGCAACTGTCGGATAGTTTCTGTCAACAACGCTTTTTCATGTTGGTTATAACGTCCACCGGCCTGTCTGCCACCTCCCACTGCATCATAAAGAGACACTGTGCCAAGGTCTGTCTGCAGATAACATAGTTCATCCTCACTTGCTGCAAGAATCTGCGGTACCGGCAACTGACGTCTTGTAAAATGCTCGGACAGATAAATGAATGCATGGTTTTCATCACGACTGGTGCCTATCACTCCTATAACAGTTGCACCATCCGCATCTGCCATACGGTAATACTCGCGGTTACTGCCCGCCATCTGTAATTTCTCAATATGTACAGGGTTATAACCACGCCATCTACTGTACAGATTTACCAACTTTTCCAAAGCGTTCTTATTATAATTAATCATTTTATTCACACAAACAGAGAAAACGGATCAGTTGTGACATCTGAGATAAAAATATAAATTAAACGATTCTGTCACTATCATGGTGCATATAACAGAATTTCATTCAATTTTACATTGCAGAAATATTCAACAGACACTATCGGTCAGTCTATCCCTATTGTGTTTCTATCACACTGCGAAATTAAAAAAAAAACATCAAAAAACCGCACTCGCTGCTATAAAAAGCAGCAAGTGCGGTTATGGTTTCTATCAATCAGACAGTCAAATCACTGCTTGATCACTTTTGTAGTATAGACCTTATCGTCACACCATGTAGTGAGAAGATATAATCCGGCTGCCATGTCAGACATGTCTATACTTGAACAGTCACCATCTATAGACTTTACGATATTACCAGACATTGAGCAAAGATTCACTTTTGATATTTCCCCATCACATGACAGATAAAGTCTGTCTTTTACAGGATTCGGATATACAGACAGTTTGTTAGTCTTTTCAACTTCAGAAATATCATTTGTGCCATCTGTAGTAAAATGATATGAACCTGATCCAATATTATAAATCATCATACCGTTTTCATATTTCACAAACTCAATTCCTTCTGCCTCAGAAGCCGGAATACCATTTTCATAAACTGTTGTATTCTCGCTTACAACAGGAATATAAAGTGTTGCAGTTGCGTTTGCAGGAACAACCACTTTGTAATCCAACATCACACCATCACCGGCTGTCCATGAAGAAACTATCTTTCCATAATTACTATCATAGCTGCAATCCACCTTGTTTATTCTCTCCTGACCATCCGGTATTGACTGACGACTGTCGATATTCGGACGAATAATAATATGCTTGAATCCAGGCTTCTCCTCGCTTACGGCAATACCGGCCATATTGCGGTACATCCATTCACCAACTGCACCATAAGCATAATGGTTGAACGAGTTCATTGCTGCATCTCCGAAACCTTTTTCTTTAGTATAAGAATCCCATCTTTCCCACATTGTGGTAGCTCCCTGATCTATACTGTAAAGCCAAGAAGGACATTCTCTCTGCAGCAACAGATTGTAAGCCTTGTCAGTAAGACCGTTGTCTGACAGTGTGGTATTAATCACAGCTGTACCTACAAATCCGGTATTCAATTTCTCACCATTTGATGCAATAAGATTCTCCAGTCGTTTTGTAAGATACTCATACTGTTTTTCGTCTTTGTACAAATTGAAGTTGAGAGCCAACAGACAAGCGGTCTGTGTAGGACGTCGCAACGCTCCCGTTGAAGGAATGAAGAAGCGACTCTGGAACTCATCCTTTATATTATTGAACAAAGTCTCATATTTGGCTGCCTTCTGAGCATATTCGTCATTCTCAGACTTACTGAGTACACGTGACATCTTTGCCATGAGCTGAGCGTCATAAGCATAATATGCTACACTGACATAACGAGGATCTGTTGTTGCGAAAGACAACCAGTCACCATGTGCTGTGCCTCCTCCCTGATACAGATAACCATCGCCCTGCTGTGTTGACAACCATGTCATGAATTTTTCCATAGACTCATAATTGTCTTCGATGATCGTCTTGTCTCCTGACATAACATAAACATTCCACGGTACAATTATACCAGCATCAGCCCAAGCACCGTTTCCAAATTCTGTCCAGCTTACAGGAGCAATATCATAATATGCTCCGTCTTCACGCTGACCATCACGTACATCTGTCATCCATTTCTGGTAGAATGCAGATACATTAGAATTGTACATCGCTGTATTTGAGAATACTTGTGTGTCTGCCGTCCATCCCAGGCGCTCATCACGCTGCGGACAGTCCGTCGGAACAGATATAAGATTGCTGCGCTGACCCCATATAATATTGCTGATAAGTCTGTTCACCATATCATTATCTGTTGAAATAGAACCGATATCATCATGTGAAGAACTTATTGGCACGCCTTTTATGGAAACAATCTCGACATCTTCTGTCGGAGTAAGTTCGCAATAACGGAATCCATAGAATGTAGTAGTCGGGCTGTAAGTTTCATTCTCTTCTCCAGACATCGTATAATACAATTCAGCTTTAGCACTGCGCAGATTAGCCAAATACAGACTTCCACCAGGTCCGTCATTGGCTCTGCTCTTCTCACCAGTATCATTCAACATTTCGGCAAAGCGCAGATGCAAGCGTGTGTTACGCTTACCGTTCACCTTGAATTCAACCCATCCGGCAAAGTTCTGTCCAAAATCGAATATGACAGACTGGCCTTTCTTCAGCTGTACAGGAGCATCACCATCAACCTTGCTTACTACGTTTATCATTCCGTAATCACCAGAGCCACCTGTAGTTCCTTCATATATTGTTGCAGTCTTGACTGTCTGTATATTGTTTGCAAGCACTTTTACAAACGGCCCCTTCTCAGCTTCTATTACGCCATTGAAACCTGTATTTTCAGCCACAGCATTCCATGTATTTATATCACTTCCGTTCCAATCGGTCACGATACGTGCATCATAGACTTCTCCGTCATAAATATCACCGCTCTTCACAGCACCTTTGTTAGATGAGGCCCATGTCTCGTCTGTAACAATAACATCAGTTGTGTTGTCATCGTATGTAATCACAAGCTTTGCGATAAAGCCGGTTTCCGGTGCTCCGTATATACCTTTGGCAATAGCGCCGGCCCACCATCCAGATGTGACAACAGCACCCAAAGTGTTCTTTCCTTCAACAAACAAAGATGTGACATCGTGTGACTGGTAGAACACACGTTTACGATAATCAGTCCATCCCGGTTTTAGTTCTTCATATATAGTTGTTCCATCCGGCTGCAGATGTCCCACTCTGTGACCGTTTACAAATACATCATAAACTCCAAGAGCAGAGGTATAGAGCTTGGCAGACTTCACCTTTTTCTCTACAGCAAAATCCTTACGGAACATCGGTGCACCATACGTAGCATCCTGCATCATACGATATTCAGCTCCGGTGACATGCATATGACATTTGCGGTTGCCATCAACAACAATAATCTCCGGATTATAGAAATATTCAGAATTCTCGCTTTCGAAATCCTCTAAGAATGTAACGACAGGCTCGCCATTATCGTTATATTCTGTCATCTTCAGATTATCAAAATAAGCTTCTTCCTTCACATTTGCAGAAGTATTGTCTACTCTGAGACCAAGATCACCTTTTGCAAGAATTCCGAAATTATCCTCATAAGTATCAACAAGTACCTCATCAATATAAGTCTTTATCACATTGCCTTCAACATCAATCTTTATATGACGCTCGTGTCCAACAAGATCTTCTTTTGAAAAAGCATCAATAGGAATATCTTCATGCCACGGTGTGGTACTGTTGTTATAAACATGGCGACGTACAAGAGGCTTATCTCCATCAGATGTGTTTATCTGCCACATGTAATAAGTATTCTTTGAAGTAGCACCGAATACGATAGCCGCATTGTCTCTTACAAGGGTCATATCTGTTTCAACCGTATATCTTAGATTCTGAACAACCTTCATCTGCCATGCATACACACTCTGTTGTGTTGATCCGACAACATACAGTCTTCCATCTACGACCTCCCCTGCTGTGAAATTGTTTGTCTGCGAAAAATCTTCGGAAAACAGGACATTATCTGAGGCCGAAGAAACCTTAACATTGTCAAAATAAGCTATTTCCGGCTGCATGTCATGATCACCATAATCCTGACGTATACCAACATCTCCATATGGGAAATTGCCATCACGTTCGTCAACCATCACATCATTGAGATAAGTTGTAACATGACGTCCGTCATTTGTCACATCTATGCGCAAATGGTATGTCTCACCTTCCTTAAGATCAATTTTTTCCTTAAGAGGCAGTTCCGTTATCAATGCCGGAGTACCATTGTTCCATACATGCGGACGGAACACAGGATTATTAGGATCCTTTGTGCTGAACTGCCACATATAGAAGCTGCCCTCTCCAGTTTTTCCAAAACATACACCGGCAGCAGTATGATCTATCTCAAAATCAAATTCTACAGTGTAGTTCTTGATGTTTTCAACAACTGTACCATACGCGGCATTCGTGGCCTTGATCCATTTGGCACCACTCCATCCAGAATTCATCAGGCCGGTGTCAAAATAAGCTTGCTCGGACGAACGGGCCTCATTGCCCTTGTTGTCCTTAACAGTCACTGTCCAGTAATAACGTGTCGACGGCTGCAAGTTTATGCCTGCAGCTGGTACGTTTGACGATTCTGACGATTCAATCACTCCAGAATCCCACACAACACTTCCATCCGGAGCGCCGTCCGTAACGACAATCCGATAAGAAGTCTGCACCACAGAACGCTCGTCAGACTCCAGTTTCCAGCTGAAACACGGTTCGCTGTCGTCAATGCCCTGTGGATTTTTCTGCGTCATCACACGTAATCCGACTACATCCAACGCACTCGCCACATTGGCGCACATCAGAAGTAATGACGCAAACAATAAGTTTCTTTTCATCATAATAATAAAAATTGGTTAGGTTTAAGAAATACGTAACATGCCGGTTATGCGTACGGCATATGCAGACACCCTACGTTCTGTTTGATGCAAATGTAACAATAATATATATGTAATCCAAAATAGCATCAGCCATAACAAACCAAGAACACGCAGGAAGTATCAAAAAACAAATGAACTGTATCAAAAAACAGATACGTGTAAAACAATAAAAAGGGGATAACTTTGTTTAAAATCATCCCCTTCGAATATTTATATTTTATGCATTCCTATTACATCATGCCACCCATACCTGGCTGTGCCATTGGCATTGCAGGTTTCTCCTCTGGCTTGTCTACGATGAGACATTCTGTTGTAAGGAACATACCAGCGATTGAAGCAGCGTTCTCAAGAGCCACACGTGCAACCTTGGCAGGATCGATTACACCTTTCTGACGGAGATCTTCATAGCAGTCTGTGCGTGCATTGTAACCAAAGTCACCTTCGCCTTCACGAACTTTCTGAACAACAACAGCACCTTCGCCACCGGCATTGGTAACAATCTGGCGCAATGGCTCTTCAATTGCACGTGCTACGATATTGATACCGGTCTGCTCGTCTGCATTGTCACCTTTAAGATCTTTAAGAGCTTCCTGAGCACGGATGTATGTTGTACCACCGCCTACGACAACACCTTCCTCTATTGCGGCACGTGTTGCGCAGAGAGCATCGTCAACGCGATCCTTCTTCTCCTTCATTTCAACCTCGCTGTTAGCACCTACATAAAGTACTGCCACACCGCCTGAAAGCTTAGCCAGACGCTCCTGCAGTTTCTCTTTATCATAAGAACTTGTTGTGTTGGCTATTTCGTTCTTGATCTGAGCAATACGATCAGAGATGAGCTGTTTGTCACCGGCACCGTTCACAATAGTAGTTGTGTCCTTGTTTACAGTAACCTTGTCGCAGGTACCACACATATCGAGAGTTGCCTTGTCCAGTGTCAGACCCTTTTCCTCGCTCACTACAACACCACCTGTCAGAACAGCGATGTCCTCGAGCATAGCCTTGCGGCGGTCGCCGAATCCAGGAGCCTTGACAGCACAGATCTTCAATCCGCCACGCAGACGGTTTACAACCAATGTTGTGAGAGCCTCAGAATCAACATCCTCTGCGATAACGAGCAATGGACGTCCGCTCTCTGCTGCAGGCTGAAGAATAGGCAGGAAATCCTTCAGATTGCTGATCTTCTTGTCATAAACAAGGATATAAGGATTGTCCATAACACACTCCATCTTATCAGCGTCTGTAACAAAGTATCCGCTCAGATAACCACGATCGAACTGCATACCTTCAACAACACCAATGCTTGTGTCACGGCTCTTGCTCTCCTCTATTGTGATAACACCATCCTTTGAAACCTTGCGCATTGCATCTGCAAGCAGCTTACCGATCTCAGGATCGTTATTTGCAGAAACAGTAGCAACCTGCTCAATCTTATCATAGTTGTCACCAACCTGCTCAGAGTTATTCTTGATATAATCAACAACAGCGTTGACAGCTTTGTCAATACCACGTTTCAAGTCCATAGGATTTGCTCCTGCTGTAACATTCTTCAAACCTTCTGTTACGATAGCCTGTGTAAGAATTGTAGCAGTTGTTGTTCCGTCACCGGCATCGTCGCCAGTCTTGCTTGCAACGCTCTTTACAAGCTGTGCACCAGTGTTCTCAAAACGATTTTCGAGTTCAATCTCTTTTGCTACTGTTACGCCGTCCTTTGTGATCTGCGGAGCACCGAACTTCTTCTCTATAACCACATTACGTCCTTTAGGACCCAGTGTTACCTTAACAGCATTTGCCAACTGGTCAACACCTCTTTTGAGCAAATCGCGTGATTCTATATTATATTTTATTTCCTTAGCCATAATTATCTGAAATTTTATATTGTTTGTTGTTTATGTATGTTGCTTATCAGCCAACAACAGCGAGTACATCACTCTGGCGCATGATGAGATATTTCACTCCTTCATACTCGAGTTCTGTTCCAGCGTATTTGCCATAAAGAACTTCGTCGCCCTCTTTCAGGATCATAGGCTCGTCCTTTGTACCCTGACCGGCAGCAACAACCTTGCCATGCTGCGGTTTTTCTTTGGCTGTATCAGGAATGATTATTCCTCCGACTTTTTCTTCAGCTTGTGCCGGAAGTACCAGCACTCTGTCTGCTAATGGTTTAATGTTCATAATGGTTATTTGTTTAAAGTTTAATCTGAATTTATGTTTCGGACGTGCCATTGTCAGACGCATCCACCCCACTAACAGCCAAAACCATGCCAAAAAAGACCGACTGACAAATTTGTCATCTGTCGACTGACAAATCTGTCATATTCTATCTCCATACAAAACATTTACTTTGGAATGACAGAAACATACATATGTCACAATATGTGTGATATACTCAGAATTGCCGTATATTAATACATTTCTGCCAAGGCAACCACCACCATATCGCCCCATAGCGAAATTATTTTACAAGAAAAACACATTTATGACTAAAGAACAAGTTTTTACGTATTACGCACAACATACTATATATCAACAATTTACATAAAGATATACAATTGATTACAAAACGATAATACGATAAAGCCTTTTCCAACATGCAACAAAGCCCATATTACAGTATAAAACAGGCTTTACTACTGTACCAAACACTGTTTTCTGTCATGCGAAAAGCACTATTTCACTGGCTGCATAAACCATGAATATGGCATAAAACTGACAAATACGCATTTTCAGATGTATTTTCTGCCATTACATAATTTTATCTGGAGAAATACAATTGTAAAATTTTTTACTGTCAAAAATGAATCTTTATACATTTACGACAATCATTTATATAGCCGTACTCACACTGACTGTCATAACAAAAAACGCCATGCCTCAAAACAAAATTTGCATAAGATTATCACCGAACAGATATAAGACAATCGCAACCTGAAGAACAAGTATGAAAGGAACACCATATCTGAACTTGCGGTGAAGTGTCTTATGACGCCACACCTTCATACCAAGCCATGCACCGAGACTTCCTCCGACGACAGCTGACATAAGTAACGTAGCTTCAGAAATGCGCCAACGTCTGTGTCCGGCCTTCCATTTGTCGATACCGAAAACGACAAATGCCACCAGATTGACTAACACAATATATGCCATGACAATATACGCAAACTCTACATCCATCATTTCATATTTTTTCTCTTCGCGTTACGCAAAATGTCATTTCTCACGCAATCCCAATCAGTTCAATGTCGAAAATGAGTACCGAACAGTCTGGTATATCTCCGGCAGCCTTGCGTCCGTAACCTTTCTGCCAAGGAATGAACACCTGCCAACGGTCGCCGACACGCATATGACAGAGCGCTGTCTGAAACCCCTCTATCAGCTCGTTCACCCGGAAAGCCTCTGGACATTGACGCATACGCGAGTCATCAAACACTTTTCCGGATATTAGTGTTCCAGTATAATGCACAGTCACAATACTGCGTGGACCTGCCATGACAGCACCCGAGCCGGCATTAATAATCTTGTAGAGCACCCCACCCTCAAGTTCATGTACACCTTCCTGTTCTGCCATCCTTGCAATGAAACTCTCGTTCTGTAATCTGTATGCTTCTTTTTTGTTCATACGTATTCGGTTTTCAGTTCGTCAGTCACCACAAAATCATCATCAGCCGGATTCTCCGGAACGTATACAATACGCATGCCACGATAAGCGGCCGGAATCTTGAGCGTGTCGAGAGCTTTCCAACAAGGCGGTCCGAAATCATAAGACCGACCTGTAAGAACAATTCTCAAAGACACAAAGTCGAACTCGTAATAACCGCCTCCCAGACACACCTCGCCTGGCTGCAACAGATGTTTGTGCAGATTCACCATTCCGAAACGGAAATATCCCTTGTCAGTGATTATGAATTTGGGCTGTTCCATATTTAAGATAAAAATTGAAAATTATACCGCAAAGATACTCCGATTGTTTCAAAGAATGGCAATTATGACAATACAAAATGGCATGACCACCATTTTTTCATCACAAGGCACAGCATGCCACAAGCACATTAAGACTCGATAAAGTGCGCTATGACAACATATTACATTAATAATAAAAAACAAATACACGAAAAATAGGACATCAAACGAACACTATTTTAATCAAAATACACTATCTTTGCATAAACATTATTTTATATACGCAATAATCCTAAATTTATATGAAAGGTTTCTTCAAACAAGTTCTTGCGACCATCGTCGGACTGATAGCCTTCGGAGCTATCGTAAGCATCATGGGAATAATGAGTGTCGTAGGCATGATTGCCTCTGGACAAGCCACCCAGAAAGTTAATGACAACTCTGTGCTGGTGCTCAATCTTTCGGGCGTCATAGAGGAACAGGGACAGGAGAACATCCTGGGCCAGCTCACCGGAAATACCGTGAACAATCTCGGACTCGACAATTTGCTGTCTGCCATTAAGAAAGCAAAGGACAACGACAATATAAAAGGCATATACATAGAGGCCGGAGTACTACAGGCTGGATATGCCACAATGCAGGAAATACGCAACGCCCTGCTCGATTTCAAGAAAAAAGGAAAATGGATTGTGACCTACGCGGACACTTACTCACAGGGAACATATTACATTGCGACTGTAGCTGACAAGATATACCTCAATCCGAAAGGTATGGTAGACTGGCACGGACTTGGCGCACAACCACAGTTCTACAAAGATCTGATGGCGAAATTCGGCGTGAGGTATCAGGTCGTGAAAGTGGGAACCTACAAGAGCTTCACAGAAACCTACACCGAAGACAGAATGAGTGACGCCAACCGTACACAGGTATCGGCATACATCAACGGCACATGGAACAACATATGCAAGGCCGTGTCTGAAAGCAGAAATATTAGTACAGACTCGCTCAATGCATACGCCGACAGAATGATAACATTCGAACCGGCTGAGAACATTCTGAAATACAAGATGGTGGACGGGCTGATATACGCCGACCAAGTGAAGGACGAGATAAAGAAACTACTCAAAATAGGAAAGGACAAGAAAATAAACCAGCTGGGGCTTTCCGAAATAGCCAACGTCAAGGGCACTAAATCAACAGGCGAAGAAATTGCCGTATACTACGCATACGGAAGCATAGTACAGTCAGCCGGTGCATCACTGTTCTCACAGGGCCACAGCATCGTAGGACCGGACGTATGCAAGGATCTTGAAGACCTTATGAACGATGACAACGTGAAAGCCGTTGTCATCCGTATAAATTCCGGCGGAGGCGACGCCTATGCATCAGAACAGCTATGGCATCAGATGGTGGAACTGAAGAAAAAGAAACCGGTGGTTGTATCGATGGGTGATTATGCCGCATCAGGCGCTTACTATATGAGCTGTCCGGCCAACTGGATAGTGGCACAGCCCAACACTCTGACCGGCAGCATCGGCATCTTTGCCGCCATTCCTGACATGAGCGGACTCATCACACAGAAACTCGGAGTGAAATTTGACGAGGTGAAGACCAACCGCAACAGTACGTTCGGTAACGTCATGGCGCGTCCGTTCAATGATGAGGAGCTTGGATATCTGCAAGGTTACGTAAACCGCGGTTATCAGTTGTTCCGCCAGCGTGTGGCCGACGGTAGACACCAGAAGACTGAAGACATCGAGAAAATCGCACAAGGAAGAGTGTGGCTCGGCAGCGACGCTCTGAAGATAAAACTCGTTGACCAGTTAGGAGGCCTCAACCAGGCTATTGAGAAAGCCGCATCACTCGCAAAGCTTAAGGAATATCATACAAAGAACTATCCGGCTGTACCAAGCTGGACCGAACAGTTCATGGCATCAGTAGGACGCAAGAGTTATCTTGACGAACAACTCCGACTCACACTGGGCGACCTCTACGAGCCTTTCATCATGCTCAGAAACATGAACGAAAGAGAAGTTCTGCAAGCACGTATTCCGTTTGTACTTAACATAAAATGAGAACAGAAGGGGATTTCATAAAGATAAACGAATGGTTGCTGCCACTTAGCTGGCTGTATGGTCTCGGGGTGAGATTCAGAAATCTGATGTTCGACATCGGAGTTCTGAAAAGCCGCTCGTATGACATCCCCGTCATATCCGTAGGCAACATAACAGTAGGTGGCTCCGGCAAGACTCCTCATGTGGAATATCTCATATCGCTTCTTAGCAACAGAGCGAAAGTGACAGTGCTAAGCCGCGGATATAAAAGAAAGAGCCACGGCTATGTGCTAGCAAAAGCCGGCACGACCATGCGCGATATCGGGGACGAGCCGTATCAGATGAAGAAAAAGTTCGGCAATATCCACATTGCCGTCGACAAGGACAGGCGTCACGGCATCGAGAGAATCATGTCAGACTCAGAGACAAAAGACACAGACGTGATTCTTCTTGACGATGCCTACCAACACAGATACGTGAAAGCCGGCTTAAACATTCTGCTTGTGGACTACCACCGTCTGATTATATATGACAAACTTCTGCCAGCCGGACGTTTGAGAGAACCACAGGAAGGAAAGTCGAGAGCCGACATTGTAATTGTGACAAAATGTCCAAAGGATCTCAAACCTATGGAATATCGTGTGCTTACAAGAGCCATGGGGCTTTATCCATACCAGAAACTGTTCTTCACATCAATAGAATACTGCAACCTGAAGACACTCTTCGGCAACAAGGAGACAGCTCTGTCGGAAATAGGAAAAGACACCAGCATATTGTTGCTCACAGGCATAGCCTCACCGCAACAGATAGTGATGGATCTTGAACCTTATTCTAAGAAAATCCATCCGCTGACGTTTGCCGATCATCATCAGTTCACGTCGAAGGATATAGAGGAAATAAACAGTAAATTCAAAAGTCTTCCCCACCCGCGCATAATAATTACAACCGAAAAGGATGGAGCAAGACTTGAAGGTGCGGACGGACTGGACAAAGAAGCAAAAAACAATATTTTCGTCCTGCCGATAAGAATCAAATTCATGTCGGACGGAGAAAAGGCGTTCAACAATAAAATCATAAGCTATGTACGAAAAAATTCAAGAAACAGCACAATGGCTAAAAGAGCGAATGACAACAGCGCCGCAGACAGCCATAATTCTGGGCACAGGCCTGGGACAATTAGCTTCAGAAATAACTGACAGTTACGAGTTTCCATATCAAGAAATACCAAACTTTCCGGTCTCAACAGTCGAAGGACACGCCGGAAAACTGATATTCGGAAAACTGGGCAACAAGGACATCATGGCTATGGAAGGACGTTTCCATTACTATGAAGGCTATTCTATGAAGGAAGTAACATTCCCTATAAGAGTGATGTATGAACTCGGAATAAAGACACTTTTCGTATCAAACGCGTCCGGAGGTATGAATCCGGAGTTCAAGATTGGCGATCTGATGATCATCACCGACCATATAAATTTCTTCCCGGAACATCCTCTGCGCGGAAAGAACTTCCCTACCGGTCCACGCTTCCCCGACATGCATGAGACATACGACCATGAACTCATAGCCAAGGCTGACGCCATTGCCGAAGAAAAAGGCATACGTGTGGTTCACGGTGTTTACATGGGCGTACAGGGACCGACATTCGAAACTCCTGCCGAATACAAGATGTACCACCGCATGGGAGCAGATGCCGTGGGCATGAGTACTGTACCAGAGGTTATCGTGGCACATCATTGTGGCATCAGAACATTCGGTATCAGCATTATAACAGACCTTGGACTTGAGGACACACCGGTGGAGGTAAGCCATGAGGAAGTACAGGTGGCAGCAAACAAGGCACAGCCTCTGATGACTGAAATAATGAGAGAGATGATTAACAGGGCATAACAGACATGACTGAAATTTCAAAATTGGGCGAGTTTGGCCTTATCGACCATCTCACCAAAGACATTAAACTCAAGAATGAATCTACAAAGTACGGCGTGGGAGACGACTGCGCCGTACTACATTATCCCCAGACCGAAGTTCTCGTAACAACAGACATGCTGATGGAAGGTGTGCATTTCGATCTTACATACATCGACATGCAGCATCTGGGATACAAATCGGCAATGGTCAACATCAGCGATATATTCGCAATGAACGGCACACCACGCCAGATGGTTGTAAGTCTTGCACTGAGCAAACGCTTCTCCATTGAAGACGTGGAACAGTTCTACAGTGGTCTGCGCATGGCCTGCGACAAATGGGGTATTGACGTTGTTGGCGGTGACACCACATCCTCTTACACAGGATTAGCTATAAGCATAACCTGCATAGGCGAATGTGACAAGAACGACATCGTATACCGCAACGGTGCAAAAGAGACCGATCTGATATGCGTCAGCGGAGATCTTGGCGCAGCATACATGGGCCTTCAGCTTCTGGAACGTGAAAAGTCCGTATATTACCAGCAGGTGAATGAAGCCAAGAAAAAGGGTGACAAACGCGCGCTTGAAGAACTAGCACACTTCCAACCTGATTTCGCAGGAAAGGAATATCTGCTGCAACGTCAACTGCAACCGGAGGCACGTGGTGATATTCTTACCCGACTGCGCGAAAACAACATTCACCCTACGGCCATGATGGACATAAGCGACGGACTCAGCAGTGAATTGATGCACATCTGCAAACAAAGCAACTGCGGATGCAGAATATACGAGAAGAACATCCCGATTGACTATCAGACTGCCGTAATGGCGGAGGAACTGAACATGAATGTCACAACCTGCGCACTGAACGGAGGCGAAGACTATGAACTGCTGTTCACTGTCCCTATAGGCGATCACGAAAAAATCGAAGCTATGGAAGGGGTGAAGCTTATCGGCCATATTACAAAGCCGGAACTCGGACAGATGCTTGTCACATACGACAACAATGAATTTGAGCTTAAAGCACAGGGATGGAATCCACTGAGATAATCCTCCCTGTGCATAGCACAGTTGTAATACAAAATCATGACTCAATCAGTAGAATATGAGTTTTTTACTAAAAAACAGCAAAAAAATTTTGTATTACAAATAATTTTTCTTACCTTTGCACCCGCAAATAAGCACTAACGATGGTGCCATAGCTCAGTTGGTAGAGCAAAGGACTGAAAATCCTTGTGTCACTGGTTCGATTCCCGTTGGCACCACAAACAAAAAGAGAGTTACTTTATAGTAGCTCTCTTTTTGTTTATTATTACCTAAACCCCCGCTTAACCACCTACAAACAACAACTCTGTAGAGATTCTGTGTATTTCAGTTTTCTATTCAAGAAATACACGACATGCTAAAAAACGTCCGGTAAATGAAGAATGGTGTAAACAGTGGCAGACCTTTCCGTATGTAATAATAACGTGAGTTCGACGAATTCAAAATAATGAGAGCTGTGTGTCAATCGTTCTCGTAACATTGATACACGGCTTCTTAGGAAAGTAGCAATATGCGGAAATTGCACCCAAGAGGTTAACAATAAAATTATCAAAGGTTCTGTGCCTTGAGTGCTACATCTGTGCTATATTTTGAGTTCGTCGTTGACGGAATCGATAATGTCCCATTTTCTGAGGAGCAGTCTGTCCGAGACGGACATCAATGCTCCTTTCATATTGCTTTTCAACTTGGTTATAAGTTGTATTCCGTCAACGAACAACATCTCAAAGAAATTCTTGCCGATATATCCCTTATCGCCGACAAGCTTCCCGTAGATGAATTCCACAAAGGCTTTGTATTCAAAGGGGTTACGGCCATCCACGTCATCCGGTGTAATCATGAAATTCGAGAGTTCCCCACGCTCGTTGCATATAAGATACAGCTTGAATCCGAAGAACCACCCCATGGAACATTTACCCCTTTGTGATATTCCTTTGAACGTCTTATGGATATGGACCCACTGGTTCTTACATACCCATAAAGGAGTGCTGTCAACGAAGCTGATGCTTGTACATTTGCCCAAAAGCACCTTCTTGATGAACAGGGCCAACGTGATGGCTACTTCTTTTTCCAATTCAACAAAACGGCTATAGGAAAAACTTTGGAGAAGAGATGACGCATGTGCTTGCAGACCTTTTCCAGATAGAAATGCCTCAGACAACGGTATCCTGAGTCATGGAAAAGTATCATGATAAGCATGATTTCCACCTTTGACATGGTGGATGCCCGATAATATTTGCGCTTTGTCGTGGATTTAAGCGTATATTTCCTCATCACTACATCAAAAAACTTGCAGAAATCATCTACAATACAAAATAATTCTATAACTTTGCTCTCAATGATCATAGCGATTATTGTTTGTAATTCTTTGTAATTCAACACTATAAAGATACAACAATTCTCGCTAATCACCAAATTTACAAGCACTTACAATTCGTCGAACTCACGTTAAATAGCATGGTTATAGCATAATTTACTATCTTTGGATTATAAGCAAGTCCGCTTATGAAGCTGATATATAACAACATACAGAAGATTGTCGTTTTATGCAAAAAGTACAAGGCAAACAAGCTGTTTGTGTTTGGCTCCATACTTATCCACCATTTTTAGTGGAAAGTTTAAGTTTTGAATGAATTTAAATGACTAATGCAGTTATGAATACAAAAGAATTTATCTCATTTGCAAACTTACAATCAAAAATCTTATCAGATAGTAATATATATTGGAGACCTTGTTGTGAAGATAAATATAAAAAAGATTTATTAGTTTCTATAGAGAATTCTATAAACAATTTTCTTAAGCGCTATTTTAATAATTTGATTAGCATTGAACCCAACATTCTTAATGTCATATATTCAGTTAGAAAATGCGGTAAAGATTTTAAATATTCATATATTCGTGACTTGCCAATATTCAAGAAAGGTTCTAATATCAAGTCTGTTGAAGATTGGTGGAGAAAAAGTAAACTTATAATTTTTGAAAACGGAGACGCTTATATTATACAATATGAAAATTTGGCAAAAGGGCATATTATATTTCAAGAAATAGACTTTGTACCTAAGCAATATAAACCAACTGAACTATTTGATATAATAAATAGGCTATTAGAACCATTATTACAATTTGATTTAGGGAATAATGAAGAATCTATATTTATTCATTCTGAAATATCAAAGCATATTCCATTTAAGCCTCACGTTTATATGGAACATAAAGAAAAAGTTTTAATAGAGATATGGGAGAATTCCATAAAAAAGAATCATACATATATGAATCGCAGTTATATCTATGCAATAAAGAAATATATTATTAACAATTTATCTCTTTATGAAAATGAATATGATGAAATTCCTGAATGGAAACCTTTATTACAAAATGCATTAAAAGAAATAGCAACATTATAAATAACCTATCCTCATAAAGACAACCATAATTTATTAAAGATAATCAATACATTTATTAACAATTACAGACTGTGTAAACCGAGGTGTAAACTAAGGCGAGTAAACAATAAGATAATAGGGGATTTTTGCAGCTCTACTGATTCCATAAAGTGCCAAGCTCAGTTGGTTGCATCCAAAAGTGAGTGTCAGCGAGCTTTCGGATGCCGAAGAAGAACAAAGGACTGAAAATCCTTGTGTCACTGGTTCGACTCCCGTTGACACCACAAACAAAAACCCCGCTTAACCACCAAAAAACAACAACTCTGTAGAAATTCAGTATACTTCAGTTTTCTATTCAAGAAATACACGACATGCCGAAAAACGTCCGGTAAATGAAGAATGGTGTAAACAGTGGCTGACCTTTCCGTATGTAATAATAAATTCACTTTGCCACAACCGATAAATAATACAATCAGGACAAACGTGTGCTTTCTGTTTCTTCTTCCACATCTTATATCGACACTTTTAAAGAAAACTCGGACGGCGGACTTACAATTTTTCGTGACTTTATTTTGACAAAATAAAATCGCAAAAGAGAATTAAGGAAATGTAAATCCGACATTGGAAAAGCCCGTTCCGCCCATACGGCATTGTCGGATATACCGAAGTGGAATGTCGGATGATGCACTTGGCGTTCCAATAATGCCCGTTTTGGCCTCTGTTCACGCCTGTTTTAGGGTGTGATATTGTACGTTTCAGGCCCTAAAACGGGCTGTATCACATGCCGGAATGGTGCATATTGTAAGGCGGAGAAATAGTCCCCGAATGTAAGTCACTGATGTTCAATATTTTGTGCAAGTCCGTCATTTCTCGCGTATTTGTGTCCGAAGGAAGGTCCGCGTGCAAATACTCGCTTATTTTTTGGGGTAGAACAGAAAACTCAGACGAAAAAATCACCGGATACTGAAAATCAGTAAGTACCCAATATTATTTTCATTTAGACAGAAAAGACAACTCCGATTTGAGACTGAAGCCACAGTTTTTTATTGAAACCTATCCCCCACCAGCTTATTACCAGCCCCAAACAATATTATACCAACAATGCTGGTATCAGATGTTTCAATTATTGTGAAACGGCAAAAAAGCAAAACAAACAACACTTGACGATAGATTTCATAAAAAATAAATATCATCGTATAGTATAAAAAAATAATATGCCATGACAGATAAACTGCCATGGCATGTCTTCATACTCTGAAAATATCAGAGTTTCTTCAATCCCTTAACCTCCGAATTATCTTTCACTTCAAATATACTGATAGCATATCCTCCGCCCTCAACAGCGCGCAGTGTAAGCTTTGTCTTTGATGTCACAACACCTTTTGTTATGGTATATGACGCCGGATTAGTCTTATAATTGGCATCCTTGCCATCGGCATATATCGTAGCTATATATTTCTTGCCCTTGTCAAGAAAATCAAGCGTTATCTTAGAAATATGTTCACACTGTCCGGCAACAGAGCCAACAAACCAGTTTCCTGTACCTTTGGCCTTGCGTGCCACAGTGACATAGCTGCCCGGTTCAGCCTCAAGATAGCGTGAGTCGTCCCAATCAACGGCTACGTCTTTTATGAACTGGAATGCATCCATGTGCTTCTCATAGTTCTCAGGAAGGTCGGCTGCCATCTGCAGCGGACTGTACATCGTGCAGTAAAGTGCAAGCTGGTTGGCTATTGTGGAATTGACATGAGAATGATTGTTCGGATTGATCTTCTCTACATCCATCTCAAATATACCCGGGGTATAATCCATAGGTCCGCCTTTCAGACGTGTGAACGGCAATACTGCCACATGCATTGTCTTGCTTCCACCGAAAGCCTGATACTCTGTTCCGCGTGCCGACTCATTGCCGATAAGGTTAGGATATGTACGACAGAGGCCTGTAGGACGCACCGCCTCGTGGGCATTCACCATGATATGATGTTTTGCGGCTTCCTTGATAGCGTAGAGATAATGATTGTTCATCCACTGTCCATAATGATGCTCGCCTTTCGGCAGGATATTTCCAACGTATCCACTCTTCACCGCATCATATCCGTACTTGTTCATAAGACTGTACGCAGCCTCCATGTGGCGTTCATAATTGCGTGATGAGGACGAAGTCTCATGATGCATCATCAGTTTCATGCCCTTTGAATGAGCATAATCATTAAGCATCTTGATGTCAAAATCAGGATAAGGAGTAACGAAATCAAATACATAATCCTTCTGATGACCAAACCAGTCTTCCCAACCTACGTTCCAGCCTTCGATAAGCAGCTGTGAGAAACCATGCTTTGATGCAAAATCGATGTACTTCTTCACATTCTCGTTGTTGGCAGAATGTGTTCCGTTCGGTTTCAACTGGGTGTAATCAACATCATCAAGATGAATGGAAGGCAGGTCGTTGGTGTAAGACCATGAACCCTTTCCGGTTATCATCTCCCACCATACACCCATGTATTTAACAGGATGTATCCACGACGTGTCTTCCAGTTTACATGGTTCATTAAGATTAAGAGTCAGCTTTGAAGCGAGAATTTCACGCGCATCATCCGAAACTTCAATTGTTCGCCAGGGCGATTTACAGGGAGTCTGCATGTCACCTTTTCCGATGCCTGTGGCATCAGGTGTCAGCCAGGACTCAAATATCATATTCTTGTCATCAAGGTTAAGACTCATACACGAATAGTCAACCAGCGCAGCCTCGTGAAGATTTATATATAGGCCGTCAGCTGTCTTCATCTGCAACGAAGTCTGAACTCCGGTCTTTGAGAACGGTGTCTGCGACGAATTTGGTGTCACTGCGCCGTCATGGAGCGAACGTATCTCTGAGAGTTTTGATTCTGTATAGTCATACTCCTGCGTATCATAGTCACCTGGAATCCACCATGCCGTATGGTCACCGGTCATTGCAAACTGGGTATGTTCCTCTTTTATGGTGAAATAACTAAGGTTGTTCTGCTGCGGAAACTCGTAACGGAAGCCCACACCATCATCATAAACTCTGAACCGAATGTCCATGTATCTGTCTGTTTTGGGCTGCTTAAGATGTGCCACATATTCATTATAATGGTTTCTTATCTGGCTCACCTCGCCCCATACCGGTTTCCAAGTCTCATCAAAAGTAGCGGTTTTGGTATTCACAACTTCAAAACCATTCATAAGGCTTTCACCATACACCAGCTCCATACCTAGTCTGCTGTCTTTCACAACAGGACGTCCTTTGTAGCTTACATTATAAACAGGAACACCATTATCCACTCTGAACTCAACGCTGATATTCCCACCCGGAGATTTTACATTGTCTGCATTTGCCGTCGCCGAAGCCAATAAAAGACATGCTGCGATGGTCTTTACTTGTTTAAGGTAGTCTGTTCTCATTTTATGATATATTTTATTGTTAGTTATAATTTACAACTGTCATAAAAGCCAAAAGAATAAAGCCATTGTATGATTGTTTCTGTAACGCTGCAAAATTAAATAATAATTGTCTGCCTTGTACACTGATTTCAGGCAGAAAGTAGATAAAAAGGAGATTATACTTTTTATAAAACGCTATTAATCAATAGATTATAAAAAGACATCAGATACAAAAAAGTAGAGTATCTGAACAATCTTATCCTTATATAAAAGCTTATTGAAACGTATTTTCCGCAGGAAAAACACCACTGCAGGAAAACGCATGCTATGCGTTTTCCTCCTTACGTCCTATCCTCATCACGTCGCGGTCGAAACTGTCACGGTCGCCCACCGCACCGTTGCGGAACTTCACCCTGTAATTATAAATTGTCGTAACGGAATAACGCAGGAAACCTGCAATCTTTGTACTGCTGCTTATTCCAAGTCTCATAAGGGCAAAAATACGAAGTTCGGTATTGAGTTTCTCACCCGGCTTCAGATGTACACGACACTCCGGAGAAAGCAGCCTGTTGAAGTCTTCGACAAAATCAGGAAACAGTTTCAGGAACGATTCGTCGAAATGGGCGTAGAATTCCTTTAACTCGGCATCTATCAACGAAGATGTGCGTATCTCTCCCATAAGTTCCTTGGCACCGCCTTTCGCCGCCACCTTCTGCAGGTGCTTGCGATACTTGTCCATCTTCTCGATATAGAGCGAGCACTGGTCAATGTAGTGTGCGATATATTCTTCCTTTATACGCGAACTTTCACTGAGTTCACGGTTGAGCTCTTTCAACCGCACATTCGCCTCCTGAGCCAGTCGGCGGGCTTCCTGTGCCTTTCTCATCTGTTTCCTTATGACAAAAATCGCAACTACAAGGAAAAGCGAAAGTACAATGATAAAAACGAGCGAACAGACAATGACACGCTGCTGAAGATCGAGTTTATGGTGATAGGCCTTGTTGATTATAGGAAACGTCTTCTGTACCTCATATATGCGCCACAACGAATTGCACGCCGCAGCATCGTCCATACAGCGTGTCATGTAAGTGTATGCACGATCGATGTCACCGTCATCATACAGCATTACGGCAAGCTTTCGCAGCGACGTATATTCGCGTATGCCGGACTTGAGATCGCCTATTGCCGAAAGTATCAGATAGCGTTTCTCATTCTCACGGTCACCTTTTCCGGCATAAGCCACGGCCAGCGTACAGTCAATAAGAGCCCGCTGATGCACATCGGTGAATTTTTGACGAGCGGCTTTCAATGCACTTATCACCGCATCGTAATCCCGTCTTACGTTGTTTTTGTCTGCCAGGACTATGATATGATTGAAAGTCTCAGGAGGATTGACCATCAATATAGAGTCACGATAACTGTCGGTGAGTTCCTCATACAGTCTTTTTTCAGACGGATTACTGCAGTTGTCGGCCATAAAACCATACACCACCCTGTACACATGATAGTAATACTCCATCTGGTAAACGTCCAGTCCGGCCTTGTCCACACTGCCTATATATTCGAGCGCTTCCTTATACATTCCCTGTATGCCGCTCATCTCGGCCAGATTCATACGGGCATCCCTTATATATGAATGATTGCCGATGCGTTGTGCAACCTTCATCTTTTCATTGGCAAAATAAAGCGCCGAGTCGATGTCGTAGGAATTGTACGCCTCACGCAGTCGTCCGGTCAGTCTGTAACGTTCCTCATCTGTGGCGGCATGCTCCAGTTCTTTTTTCAGACCTGCAATCTCATTCTTCCGCACATCTGCATACTTGCCGGCCTCTGCCAGTGCCACATCGAGCGTATCAAGCAAAGCACCGATAGCCTGTGCACCAGCCATAAGAACCGGAGCAAACACCAGCATCAGCAACAAAAGGCTGATCCTACATTTATAATATATATATGATATGCAGTTCATGGTCTGACTGATAAATACCGAACGAAACAAAGATAACACTTTTTCATTTTACTCACAAACGTTGAACGTCATTTTTTATGTCGCAAACACCGGTAAGCCCCCCACCAACAGACTGTATACCGTCTATATACGAATCATACAATCCTGCATCCGCATCCCATAAAAACAGCCTGCTGACACACTTAAACCTGCATATATGATATCCCCGCGTGACATACTTTGTCTTTTAACAAACTTTACGTTGACATACATCATCTTTTCTGTATAAATATTATAACCAATCGATTATTATCGTATATTTGCGAAAGTATGAACTATATACATCAGAAGCAATGAAAAAGAGAATCTTAACAGTAATCATGACCATCGGCATGATTATTTCAGGGCATCAGCAGACAACAGCATGCACCGGCATAACCCTGAACGCCGGAGACAACGCACGCATTGTGGCCCGCACAATAGAATGGGGAGGCAGCGAACTTAACAGCAGATATGTCATTGTGCCACGCGGATACACGCAGCGCTCATATATTCCAGGATATACGCTCGACGGAATGTCATTCACCGCAAAATACGGATACGTGGGGCTTTCTGTGGAACAGAAGGAATTCGTTGTCGAAGGACTGAATGAAGCAGGACTGTCGGCCGGCCTCTTCTATTTCCCTGGATACGGCCAGTATGAGGAATATGACGCCAGTCTAAAAGACTGTAGCATAACGGACTTTCAGCTCGTTTCGTACCTGCTCGGAAGCTGCAGCACCACCGACGAAGTGAAGGAAGCAGTGAAGAAAGTGCACGTCATAGCCATAGACCCACGCTCCTCAACCGTACACTGGCGCTTCGCGGACGCATCGGGCAGACAGATTGTGCTCGAGATAGTGAACGGTGAGGCTCGGTTCTACGACAACAAGCTGGGCGTACTGACCAACTCTCCCGGCTTCGAATGGCAGATGACAAATCTCAACAATTACGTAAATCTGTATTCCGGAACGGCAGAGGCTCACAAGTTCGGCGACGTGCAACTGGCTTCGTTCGGCGCCGGCAGCGGTCTTCTTGGCATCCCCGGCGACGTCACACCACCTTCGCGGTTTGTACGCGCTGCCTTCTTCCAGACCACAGCTCCCAAACAGGCCACAGCGGCCGGTACAGTAAGACAGGCGTTCCAGATACTCAACAACTTCGATATACCAGTAGGTATTGAGTTTCCGGCGGGAGAAGTACATGCCGACATACCGAGTGCCACACAGTGGACAACGGCGACCGACATGACCAACAAGGTGATATATTACCGCACGATGTATGACAGCTCCATAAGGAGCATCGACCTTAACAAAATAGACTTCACCAAGTGCAAATACTTCGACGCACCTCTCGACAAGACAAAGGAACAGCCATTTATACCGGTAAAGACACGCTGACATTAATAAGGGTCTCTTGTATGAGACATGAAAAAACAGGTTCCATTTCGACAAAAGTCACGATGGAACCTGTTTTTTATTTTATAGGTTATTGCAAATACGTACCTACAACAGCAAAACACCGCTATCCTACCCCACGACGTCTTAAAAAGAATGCGGCATCAGCCAGCATCACGCATCACAACCGCACTGCATCCAGTACTATAAGCCGGTCGCCATCAACACGGAAATGGACATCGTAGCCGGCGAAAGGCATGCCGTAGGTCTTGCCGGGATCACTCTGATAGCGTGGCCGAGGATCGAGTTCGAGTACCTTGCATAACGACATCAATTCGTCCGGAGCGAATATACGCGCCACATCAGCAGGCATATCCACATGCAGCCTGCGGTTAACACTCCTATCCACAAAGCCGCAACGCACATTCTCATGACAATCGGCGTAGGCTACATAAGGCTTTATATCGTATATAGGAGTGCCGTCCATAAGATCGGCACCAAGCACTCTGACTACAGGACCGTCTGCGGTATCCATCTCTACTGACTCCACGCGCACCGACGAAAGCCCGAGAGCATTGGGACGGAAAGGTGAACGCGAAGCAAAGACTCCCACTTTCTCGTTACCACCGAGCACGGGAGGCCTAACCACCGGAGCCGACGCCTTATGCGGATTGGCCGAAAACTCCCAGATGAGCCAGATATAGTCGAACTCATCAAGACCACGCAACGCATCGCGGTTTCTGTATTTCGGCACAAATACTATCTCGCCCCGCAGGCTCTCCACCAGTCCGCTCTGCTTGGGAATCCCGAACTTTGAAGAAAACGGCGAACGGAAATGGGCTATCGGTTCTATCTCCATATTATATTATTTATATTACAGTTCAAATGTTTTCTGACACATGGCACACACCACCGGTGTTTCTACTGTTACGTAATGCGCATTGCAAAGATAAACTAAAAGAAAACAGATGCAAAATAAAACCACGATGTTTTTGATTGACACATACAAGCAACGCCGCTCTGTATGTACTACAAAAAATAACCGCAGACATGAGTATGAGCAACTGCATACAAAAATACAAAGTTAAAAAAGAGATTATGCTCAGGAGTTTTATAATTTCAGAAACAGTCGTAGCAGCCGGAATGTATGTTTTAAATTGCAATATATCAACTACGAACTGCCATTTGTTAAAATCATCATACAGAGGCAATAAGCTTAATATGAACGCGTTTTCATTATATCTGCTGTATGGCAGAACAAAACAAAAACACATTATAATATATTATGGAATATACCAACGAGGATGTACGCCGTCAGGACCGGCTGCTCGACGAGCCAAGAGCAAGAGAACTTATGTCCACGGCTGAGTATGGCGTATTGTCAATGGCCGATACAACAGGTATGCCATACGGCATCCCACTCAATTTTGTATGGGACGACAACGACTGTTTCTACGTACACTGTGCACCGGAAGGACGCAAACTGAGAATTATTTCGGAAAACAAAAACGTTTCGTTCTGCATTGTAGGAAATGTGGCACTGAAGCCTCAACTGTTCACAACAGCATACGAGAGCGTGGTACTCAGTGGTGAAGCGTCAGTAGTGGATTCGGACGAAGAAAGGCGCGAAGCACTGCGGCTGCTCGTTAAGAAATTCTCGCCAGAGCACGAAGCACTCGGCGCGAAATATTCGGAAAAGAGTTTTCATCGCGTAGCCATACTGAAGATAAAGTTCAACAAGTTCAGCGGAAAATGCAAACAGGTGAAATAACAACCTGTATGTAAAAAACTCGCGGTCCGTGTTTACATATAATAAAAACACGGACCGCAGAATTTATTTGTCTGTCATTTTGAAGTCGTGGAATATTGCATCCGAAGCATTATGGGCCACATTGATAAGTCCAGGCTTATAGTGTGCCCTACGTACTGAGGCAAACACATCCACATCAACGTCTCCGGCCTGTTTCCATCTTCTGCCATCGGTACTGTAGAAGAAACGCAATGTTTTCAAATCGTCAACGCAGATCTTAAGCCAGATGTCGTTGCCTTCATATTTACCGGAATATAAATCACTGGCTTGTCCGTCTTTCAGTACACGTATGACAAGCTTTCCGCGTTCTGTGCCGAATACCACCTGATTGGCTGCACTGCTCATATAGGTCAGTCCACATAGATTGTCACCTCCGCACGTCATGTGTGTCTCATAATTATAATCGTCTGTCGACGGGCGACGACACAAAGTAGAACTATACTCGGCTGCATCTGGAGCGGCTGACGGCAACAGAAGAATTCCACCGGAAGGTACCGGCCGCTGACGGTGCGACTGTATCGCACCGGTCCATCCCGGATCAAGCCTTGATCCACTGAAATCATCATGAAAAACATTCTGCCTCTTGACATAAGTACCGAAAGGTGTATTCTGTTTTATCTTCGTTGTACGTCCTGTCTTGAACTGTACCCATCCGTCGTCTGTCAATACAAGTTCCTGCATCATGGGCTGTCGGCCAAGATAGAAGTCTGTACCCTTCATAAATGAATGGCAGATATAGAACATACGACCATCCGGAGTTTCTGTCATGGTGCCGTGACCACATGACTGCACGTCTTCTCCATCGCCTTTCAGTATCGGATTCTTCGAATACTTCTCATACGGACCTGTTATATTTTTGGCACGCGCAACATACACTTCATAGTCGCTTCGCTCGCTACAGCAGTCGCGCGTAGAATAAAGCATATAATAATATCCGCCTTTTTTAAATAGGCACTGCCCTTCCATGCCAATCTCCTCAGTATCAACAAGCATGGTGAAAGGCTCACCTTCCAGACGCAGACCATCAGAGGAAAGACGGCTACCCAATAGTTCTATAGGCCTACCTCCGTCGAGTCCATAGGCTTTCCATGTAACGTATAGCTGGCCGTTGTCGTCGTAAACAAATGCGTCGATGGCCTCATTGGTCCAGCGTACGAGTGGGCCATAATCTACGAAGGGTCCTTCCGGCGAATCAGCAACGGCCACACCTATACACGAAATGCCGTCGACCTTGGCACGGGCCGTATAATAACAATAGTATTTCCCGTTATGATGATAGAGTTCAGGTGCCCAGAAATCTCCCGAAGCCCATGATGGAGGTGTTTCAAAAATGGCACCTATCTGACTCCAATTCACCAGATCGGACGAACGGTATATAGGATAAACGGGAGTGGCATTGACTGACGTCCCGGCAAGATAATAACTATCGTCGACACGGATGACCGACGGATCGGGCACATCCGACTTGATCACAGGATTGACGAAAGTGGCATGGCTTGTACATGACAATACGAGCGCACACATGATGCCGCCGGACATAAGACTTGTAAATCTGTTCATAATAACTTTTGTTTGTAGTAATGACATGATAGTAACGGTTTATCAACATTTATGTCACCGCACACTGATATGTTTTGCGCAAATAAAAGGCACACACAGTGTGACGGATTCTGTAAAAATGTTTGCACCCTTAAAATTACAAAAAATATCTGTCACAGCACAACCCTGCTATGTATTGAGAACAAAAAATGCGTGAAAATGGCGTTTTTTCTAATATCTGCATGCTGTACAGACACTCAACAAGCGTGTATTTGACACAAAAAAGACATAACGGATCTATGATTATTTAAAGGCACAACTGTCTCAAATTAAATTCAGTGGGTATTGGAGGTAATAAAAAACTGCGGCATCGGTCCTTTATAGGCTTTATTTACCTTCAGCAGAAAAAGAAGCCACCGTAGCAATTACAGATTTTCAGTATCATGCAATTTTTTCGTCTGAGTTTTCTATTCTACCCCTAAAAATAAGCAAGTATTTGCAGGCAGACCTTCTTTTGGACGCAAATACTCGAGAAACAACAAGCTTGCGCAAAGTATTGAACATCAGTAGTTTATATTCAAAGGCCATTTTTACACCTTACAATAAGCACTGTTCCAGCATGTAATACAGACCATTTCAGGGCCTAAAATGCACTATACCACGCCCTGATACAGGCGTGAACAGAGGCCAAAACGGGCATTATTGGAACGCCAAACGCATAATCCGGCATTCCACTACGGTGTATACGACAATGCCGTATGGTCGGAACGGGCTTTTTCTATGTCGGATTTACATTTACTTAATTCTCTTTTGCGATTTTATTTTGTCAAAATAAAGTCAAGAAAAACTGTAAGTCCGCCGTCCGAGTTTTCTTTAAAAGTGTCGATATGGGGATGTGGAAGAAGACACTGAAAGCATGTTTCAGGCTTTAGAGGATGATTTATCGATTGTGGCAAAATGAATTTATTATTACATGTGGAAAGGTCAGTCACGGTTTATACCATTCAGTATTGACAGGAATTTTCCTTCATCACGTGATATCTCATGAATAAAACCTATCTCCACCGAGTTTCTACCGAGTATAACAGATGGATTTACCAGAAAAGGAAACGGACAAAAAAATACAACCACAGAATATAACGGAATGCGTCAGTAATATCCTGCGGCTGTATCATATGTATAAAATAATAAAACAAAACAACCGTCGTGAGTCACCGGACCAGACTGAAATAACGGTCGACTCAGACGGCTGTCATGTTTGTAAAAAGTATATCAGAATCTGTAACCAACGGTAACAAGCAGCTGGTTGCGCTTGTTGCTGACCTTCACACCCTGTGCGATGTTGGCATATGACGCATCTTCATCAGCAGCAGGATAATAGTTCATGAACGGATAGAAATCGCCATCGGTCTGACTGTAAGCATAAGCGAGATCGAAGTTCCATTTACCGTGAGAATATCCAAAACCTGCAGTTATGCGGTTGGTTGCGTCCCAGTTGGTATAATCGGTCGCAGAACTGTAATACGATCCATACGAAGGAAGAGTTCCGTCTTTGAATCCGCTCTTGCTGTACATAGGCGAAACATAGTTGTAACCAAGTCTTACTGAGAATCCGGGAGCCACCTTGTACTCGGCACCGACTTTGAACGTGGACACACCTTTGAGGGTTTCACCGATATGATTGTTCATCACTTCGTCGTTTGAGCTTGTCTCGTAATAATCTCCCCAGTATGCGTCGTAATATCCGCCGTCGTTGATACGCATCTTCGAACTGCCGTAGTCGGCATATTCATATGTAGCACCGATGGCAAGATAGTTGCCCACTGTGTGGCCAAGGCTGACACCAAACTTCCACGGCGTGTAGAACTTGAAGTCATAGGATTCGCCTATCGAACCATCGTCATACATTCCGACAGGTGTACCGTTGGTCAATGTTGTATAGTTGTTTGTGTTGAGATCATACCACACCGGTGTGTGAACATATAGTCCGACACGGAAAGGCGAACTCTCAACAGGACGGAAAATGATACCGGCCTTCACGTCGAAACCTGTTCCTGTAATCTTTCTCGTATCATTGATTGTGACATCTCCGATAGCTGAACCGTTCTCATCGACCAGCGTCTCTGTATACATGCTCTCACCTTTATAATTCACATCATGCACACCGAAAGTAAAACCCCAATAGAAACGGTCGTTTACATTACCGCTGATATTGAAATCATACTCGCCTATATAACCACTGTTGCCTCGGTTGAACATATATCCGTTGGCGTTGTTATAACGGAACACACCATCTGCATCCTGAAGCAGGGCGTTATAATAAAGATAGTCGAGCTGATTGTATGCAAGTGAATAATCATTTCCGTCGTAACCGACAAGTGCTCCTTCACCGTTCTCACCTATTTCAAAGATGCCTTCCTGCCCTTTGAGATAAGAGAGCTTGCTTTGTGAAGCATTCTCCAGACGTCCTGCGGCAGAGAGTATAAAGTTGAAGTTCTTGCTCTTATGATAATTGAATCCGACGTTCACGATGGAATTACGGCCAAACCGTGTAGAATAAACAAGACCTATCTGGTCAAAGCTCATGTTGGTCTTGTCTGCGTTACGGAATGACTTTGCATCGTCCTGAGAAACAAGTCCGAAAGACGTGCTTACCGTACTTTTGCGGAAAAGACCTATACCTGCCGGGTTGGAACCCATTGTGGAGATATCGGCTCCCAAGGCTTCCATGGCACCACCCATTCCCACGTATCGTGCAGTTCCGTTAAGATCTTCATTTGCAAGTATCGCGTTTTCGTATGTCTCCTGCGCAGATACTGCTATAGGAGACAATGCGATCAGTCCTATAAATAATATCTTATTCATAATATTCCTTTCTTTGTTTATTTGTTTTATCTTCTACCTCCGAAGCTTCCACCGCCTGAACGGCCGCCGCCACCAAATGAACCGCCACCGAACGAGCCTCCGCCACGGCTGCCACCGAACGAACCTCTGTTAATAGATGGTGATGATGTTTGCGGACGTGATGCAGGACGTGACACGGTGTTGGTATTGGTCGTACGACGCTGTCCACCGAATGTGTATCTGTTGTTTGTATTGCTGTTCGGACGACTTGTGCTGTTGTTGCGGTTTCCGAATGAACCCGATGTACTGCTTAAAGAACCGCGATATCCTGAAAAACCACTATTGCGTCGGCCTGACGAATGCCATGCTCCTATAGAATGGTTTGTTGTACCTGTCGGTCTGGAGTAGCTGTAATAATATGACGGCCGCCAACCGTACCATCCGTTCCATCCATAATAATATGGTGAGTACCACCCATGCCAATACCACGGTGAATAATATCCGTAAAACCATGGATCGTACCAATAATAATTATATCCCCACCAGTACGGACCTCTCCAATAAAAGCTGAAGTAAGGATCATACCATCCGTAGAATCCGTCGAAGCGTCCAAGGCAACGGCTGTATGCATAATCGAAATCTGAATCATCATAATATTGCTCAGAGCCAGGATATACGTACACCGTATCAGACATTTCCGATGTTCCATAAGTACCGTCTCCCTCATGGAATTCGATAATGTCATTTCCTAAAGAGTCGCTTCCTATCTTCTGATAATAACTTTTCACGCGTCCGCGACGATTATACTCGTCGACATCACGATCGCTGCCACAATAGTACGTCGGTTGCTCTGACTCTTCCGGCGCCTTCACTATATCACTTTTCTGTGACTTTCCAGGAACGTAATACATATCATCTTCCTGGGCCACAAGTGACAGCGGCATAGCTCCAACGAGAGCTAAAATAAATATTATTCGTTTCATTTTGCCTCCTTATATTTGTCAGTTAAACCTATTCTTTTTCACATTACAAAAATAATTATTTTATTCATTGTAGAATAAAGAAAAACCCTAAAATAAATAGGGAAATCCCTATTATTTATTATTTTTGCATTTACACATATTGATACTAAACAATAATTAATAAATAAAATGGAATACGTTGCTGTAAACTTCAAAATAACCGGAATCGATGAAAACCTTATACAGACAGCCAGTGATCTGCTTGTAGATGCAGCATCGGCAGCAGGATTCGAATCGTTTGAGACTGAGAACGACAATGTAACAGGATATATCAGAAAAGATATTTACAATCCGGAAACTTTGGATAATGAGATAGCGTCTGTTCCTTTGGAAGGAATAAATATATCATACACAGCAAACGAAGTCGAGGATGCCGACTGGAATTCGACTTGGGAAGACGCCGGATTTGAACCTATAAGCATAAACGACAAGCTTGTAATTTACGATGCACGACACACCGATGCCACACAGATTGCGCGTCTCGACGGTCCCGGTGTGATAACCATAGGCATAGAAGCAAAGCAGGCATTCGGAACAGGAACACACCAGACAACCCGAATGGTTATATCCGAATTTATAAAGAACAAGGAACTTATAAAAGAAGGAAGTATTCTTGACTGCGGTTGCGGCACAGGAATACTCTCTATTGCCGCTGCAAAACTCGGAGCTGACAGTATAACAGGCTATGACATCGATGAATGGAGCGTCAACAACTCAAGACATAACGCGATGTTGAATGGCGAACAGGATAAAATAAAGATTCTTCACGGTGACACCAGTGTATTGGACACAATAAACGATAAATTCGATATAGTGGCTGCGAATATCAACAGAAATATCCTTCTCAATGACATGCCGGGATTCTGCAGCAAGATGAAACAGAATGCAATACTGATATTAAGCGGTTTTTACGAAACCGACATTCCACTTCTTATAGAGAAAGCTGCATCATTGAACATGCAGGAAACAGACCGGATGACCGAAGATGAATGGGCATGTATCGTCCTGAAATACAAAGCATAAAACCATCCAACGCTCTTAATCCTGATTGCCGATAGTCAGTTTCTTAAGATCATAGTATGATCCGTTGTATATATTGAAATCAACGTAACCTTTTATTCCCGGCAGGCGGCCCACATCTGTGTGCTGCCAGAACTTCCATTCGCCCTTATACTCCACCTTGTCAACATAATAATGGGCAATCCAATAAGGGTAATCATCAAAAACGGGAGCATTTAGATATTGCTCCTTAAACTTATAATAAGTATAAATAATCGGTTTTACGTGATATTTATCTTCAACAATATGAAGCCAGGTTAGTACATCCCTCTGGAAATCCTCGACCGGTTGATCTTTCGGTTTGTGCTCAACATCAAGAACCGGCGGTAAGTCTCCATCCTCAAGACGTACTTTCTTCAAAAAGAAATAAGCCTGTTCGCGAGCCGTTGATTTGTTGCTCCAGAAATGATACGCACCTCTTATATATCCATATTCACGCGCCATATAGAAATTGTCGTTGAACTTCTCGTCAACGCGCGAAGAACCTTCCGTTGCCTTTATCATTATAAAACGTATAGGACACCCCTCAATCATGGCATTACGCAAATCGTCCCAGTCGATGTCACCCTGATAATGGGAAATATCAACTCCATGAATCTCATATCCGTCAGGATAGTTTGCCTCACCATACAAAGCACGCCACCTGAAACCTGTAGGGCTTACAAAAAAATAATAAAAGAGCCAAATGTAAACAGCAACTATTCCAATGCCTCCTACCCACCATGCCCAACGAGGATATTTCCGTAGAAAATACGGCACACCTGAAGACACCGTCTTACGGCGCCTTCTCGTCGAAGATGAAGGTTTACGTTTTACACTCGGTACTTTTCTGACACCCATATTATAATACAGGAAAATGAGAGCAGGCATAATAATCCTGCTCTCATTATTTCGTAAAAGAATTGTTCTACATTATTATTCCTGCTCCAAAGCAAGTGTTTTTGTAGGCAGATCGCAAACGCTTGCAGGTCCCCAATACTGAATCGGGCCCGGATATACGTAGCATGTCTCCTTAGCCCACTTGTCACGCTGAGCAGCAAATGCCTTGAAAGGTTTGCCATCCAGATCAACAAGAGCCTTACGGATAACCGGCTTCATCTCACCATTACGCTTCTCCATGTTCATCATCATGGTGATTGGCACACCTCCGGCTTTCCATTCTTCAGTACTTGCAGTAGTGTTCTTAACGATTGCCATATAACCGGTCTTGCCGTTAGCGATAAGCTGAGCAGCACTTGCACCAAGTGCATAGCAATAGTCTGCGTCGAAATTAGACGGAGCTGCGCAACGTCCCTCATATCCGAAGAAGTGATGCAAAGCAGAGAACTTGCCTGTATATTTGCCTTCCTTAGCCCACTGATCGAGTTTTGCACCAACCATTTCTGATATAAGTTTCTCTGTTTCGATAAGTGAAACCTGGACGTTTCCGTGCGGGTCACGATCGAGAGAAAGCTGACGTGCAACACCCTCAGGCAATGTTTCGAATGTAGCCTTGTTAGCTTCGCTCAGATGAGAAAGGATATATTCGCGCTGAGCAGCCTTGTCAAGATCCTTGTAATCCTGTCCGTGTGCAGCGAGCAAGTCGTTGAGTTCCTGAATCAGACGGCCGATAGCGGGGATAAACTCGATAAGTCCTTCCGGAATAAGAACAACACCGAAGTTATTGCCCTGGCTTGCACGATAAGCCACTGTTGAAGCAATCTGTTCTACGATATCATTAAGTGTAAGGTCCTTTGCCTCGATTTCCTCTGATATGAGACAGATATTCGGCTGTGTCTGCAAAGCACATTCCAAAGCGATATGAGAAGCCGAACGACCCATCAGCTTAATGAAATGCCAGTACTTACGTGCAGAGTTACAGTCACGCTCGATGTTTCCAATAACTTCGCTATATGTCTTCGTCGCTGTATCGAAACCGAAAGAAGTCTCAATCTGTTCGTTCTTCAGGTCACCATCAATTGTCTTCGGGCAACCGATAACCTGCACACCATAGTTCTTTGCTGCATAATATTCAGCCAGAACACATGCATTTGTGTTGGAATCGTCACCACCGATGATTACAACAGCTTTAATATTGAGTTCACGGATAACCTCAAGACCCTTTTCAAACTGTTCTACCTTCTCCAACTTTGTACGGCCGCTACCGATAAGGTCAAAACCTCCAGTATTGCGATAATCAGCGATAAGTTCTTCTGTTATCTCTATATATTTGTGATCAACCAGACCGCTCGGTCCCATAAGGAAACCGTAAAGACGGTTATTCGGGTTGAGTTTCTTTATTTCATCAAAAAGTCCGGATATTACGTTATGTCCGCCAGGAGCCTGTCCACCACTCAGAATCACTCCCACATTCATCTCTTTCTGCAGAGCGTTCTCAGCTGTAACGAACTCTACGAGAGGCATGCCATAAGTATTGGGGAAAAGTTTCTTTATTTCCTCCTGATTGTCAACACTCTGCGTAGGAGCACCTTCTACAACCTTAACCGCACCCTGGAGGGCTTTCGGAAGTTTCGGATTGTAAGCAGCTCTTTCTTTCTGTAATGCACTCTTTTCCATAATTATAATATAATTGTATTGCTATATGTTTTTGTTTGTGCAAAAGTAGTCTTTTTCCATGACATGATGAAAGAAAAGAAAAAGAAAACATTATTTTGAAACATTTTTTTTATTTAAATATTATATTTACTGATTTTTTCCTATCTTTGGACTGTATTAAACAACTATCACTATGGCAAACAAAAGAAATCTGAAGCATACTATAAATTACGTATGCGGCGAACTGTTCGCAGAATGTATCGCAGTATCACAATATAGCAGCAAGCCTGACAACGACAATGTCAATGCCTTGTTAAAGTCTATCCTCGCAATAAACAATGACATGATAAAAAGAGTGTCACATCCGGAACCAGGCATGCCGGCCAAGAAATATTATGACGACCTTATCGCCTGCTTCAACAAGCAGATACTGGAGATCACCGACCAGATAGCAAATCTCAATTAAACAATATGTTGCGCACGTTATGCCAATGGCTTTTATATAAAAAATGGGGCTGGAAAAAAGAGATAAGCGTAGAACATCCCGACAAATATATAATATGTCTGGCCCCACATACCAGTAACTGGGATTTCATCCTTGGCCAGATATACTCTCTCGCTGAAGGCATAAGAATAAATTTTCTTATGAAGAAAGAATGGTTTTTCTGGCCATTGGGATGTATATTCCGTAAACTTGGCGGAATACCTGTAAACAGAGGCAAGCATACAAGCATGACCGATTTTCTCGCTGAGACGGCAAAGGAATCGGAAACTTTCAGCCTATGCATAACTCCGGAAGGCACACGCTCGCTAAATCCAGACTGGAAAAAAGGATTTTATTACATCGCACTAAAAGCCGGGATTCCTGTACTTCTCTACGGCGTGGACTACGAAAAAAGAATCATCAAGTGCACCAAACAACTGATACCGTCAGGAGACGTGGATCAGGACATGAGAACCGTAAAACTTTATTATAAGGATTTTAAGGGCAAGCACCCCGATTTGTTTACTATCGGTAATTTATAATGACAAGAAGACTCCTATTTTTTTTATTATCCATATCACTGACATCAGGCATAACGTCAGACGTTTACGGCCAATCTAAAGACGACAACGAAAAGATAAAATCACGTCTGAGTGCGTTTTTTCTTAATTATGAAAGCGACAAGGACATCACCACAGGCCAGGCCAGGCTTGTGAAATACAGTATTGACAACAGGAGAAAGACCGTAAACATCACATCAAGCAATATTTTTGCCGTTCAGGAATTCACTGAATCGAAAGTAAAAAAAATATATCGGAAAATAGCGAAAGCACTTCCAAAGCCATACAACAAATATAAAATAAAGGTTGTCACCAACGGAATGTCAATAGAAGAGCTCGTTCCTGATATGAAGTATACGGAGAATGAGATGCCCGGCATGTGGGGAAACATTGAATACGAAGGTGAACCATGGACATGCAACGTATCAAAACCCAACCTAATAACCCACGGCTTGAGTAACCGACATATTTCTCTTTGGGCGAGTCACGGCATATATTTTGACCAGAAAAAGAACAGATGGAAATGGCAACGTCCGAATCTTTTCGGAACCACAGAAGATCTTTTCACTCAGACAATAGTCGTGCCGTATCTCATCCCTATGCTTGAAAATGCAGGAGCCACGGTATTCACTCCACGCGAAAGAGACTATCAAACAAATGAGATAATAATTGACAATAACAGCTCAAAAGCACCATACTACACTGAATACGAGGATAGAGGCCGATGGGCAGACGCACCACTGAAAGGTTTCGCCTATCACAACGGAACATACAACAACAGCGAAAACCCATTTGAAAAAGGTACAGCAAGAATAGCCAAGGCCACTTCAAAAACCAATAAAGTGTCAGCAGCCGCCTATCAGCCGAACTTTCCGGAAGCAGGACGCTACGCTGTGTATGTGAGCTATCAGACCATACCAAGCAGTGTTCCCGACGCAGAATACATCGTATACCACAAAGGCCAAGAAACAAAATTCAGAGTAAACCAGACCATGGGCGGCTCAACATGGGTTTACCTTGGAACATTCGAATTTGACAAAGGCTGCAATCCTTATAACCGTGTTGTGGTGACCAACAACTCATCCGAAAAAGGTTTTGTCACGACAGACGCCGTACGCTTCGGTGGAGGAATGGGCAATATCATGCGCGGAGGCACCACAAGCGGCATGCCAAGATGTCTGGAAGGCGCACGCTACAGTGCCCAATGGTACGGTGCACCATACAGTGTATATTCCGGAAAGAACGGTAACGACGACTATTCCGAGGATATCAACGCCCGCTCACTCATGACAAACTGGCTGGCCGGCGGCTCGGTCTTCCTGCCGTCACTCACAGGCAAGAAAGTGCCTATAGAACTGAGCCTGGCCGTACACAGCGATGCCGGATACACAAGTCTCAGCGACTCCATCATCGGATCGCTGTCCATCTGTACCACCAATTTCAACGGCGGACGCCTCAACAGTGGAGTGTCACGCATGATGTCGCGCGACTTTGCCGACTCGCTTCTCACCGGCATAACACGTGACCTACGTGCTAAATACAAGAACTGGAACCGGCGTTTCCTCTTCGACCGCAATTATTCGGAAACACGTGTGCCTGAAGTGCCGTCATCTATTATTGAGACACTCTCCCACCAGAACTTCGCCGACATGCGCATGGGACACGACCCCAACTTCAAATTCACCATCGCACGCTCCATATACAAGAGCATACTGCGTTTCGTGAGCCATCAACATGGCCGACCATGCATAGTCCAGCCACTTGCTCCCAACAATTTCCGGGTTGAGATAATAGGAAACAACAAAATACGTCTGTCATGGACACCTGTTGAAGACCAGTTGGAACCAACCGCCGTTCCAACATCATATAACATCTATACATCAATGAACGGCAGTGGATTCGACAATGGAACTGAAACAAAATCCACAAGCCATATTATAGACGTAGAGCCCGGAATGCTCTACAACTTCAAAGTGACAGCCGTAAACCGTGGTGGCGAGAGTTTCCCGACTGAGGTTCTGTCGGCATACTGCGCGCCAGGAGCACAAAAGACGGTGCTAGTTGTCAACGGCTTCCACCGCCTGTCATCACCGGCTGTGATAAACAACGAAACACAGCAAGGCTTCGATCTCGACGCCGATCCCGGCGTGACAGCCGGTCTCAGTACAGGATGGAACGGACGACAAGTGAATTTTGACAAATATTACATAGGCATAGAAGGTCCTGAAGGTCTGGGCTACTGCGGCAACGAGATGGCCGGCCAGTTCTTCATGGGCAATGAGTTTAACTATGTGCACACTCATGCCGACGCCATATCGGCCTCCGCGGGATATAACGTAGCGAGCTGTTCGTCTGAAGCCGTAGAGACCGGAGCCATTGATCTCAAAGCATACGACTGCGTTGACCTGCTACTTGGACTTGAGAAGAACGACGGACACTCACTCGTGTATTACAAGACCTTCACTCCAACAATGCGTACCAAGCTGTCCGCCTACACATCTGGTGGAGGACGTCTTCTGGTAAGCGGTGCATACATAGGACAGGACATGAAAGACGACAACGAGCGCAACTTCCTCTCCAACGTACTCCGCTTGGACTACGCCGCCAGCGACACAACACGCGCCGAAGCCGTCAGCGGTCTCGGAATGAATTTCGACATATACCGCAATCTGAACAAAGAACACTATGCCGCCACATCGGCCGACATCCTTTCACCACGTTCTCCGGCATTCTGCGTCATGCAGTATGCCGACGGTGTGAGTGCGGCCGTGGCATACGACGGCACCGACTACAAGTGCATAAGCATGGGGTTCCCGTTCGAGTGCATAAAAAGCCAGCAACAGCGCAGGCTCATAATGAAAGGAATACTGAGTTTTCTAATGAAATAAAAACATAATAACTATGTATAAGATTCAAGCCAACGTTTCAGGTACAAGGAGCATCGAAGTGAGCGACGAGCACCTTGAGGTGATAAGAAAATATGCACTTTTCAAAGATCTTATAGACAGCAACGGTATCGTAGACGAGCAGGTGCTCGACAAACTGAAGCTCAACGTCAGATCTATTCTCGAATCACAGTCGGGTGACAATGCTTTGCTCAATCTGTGTCTCGACGTCATATACAACAGCAACATGAAGGCTTTCGGCCTGCGCAAACTGCTCGCGCTCTACATTGAATGGGAGCAGTCGCATCCTGAGGCAGAGTGAGCCACCACGGCCCACGCCCTATCTTCACCGACAATCCGGAAAAAACGAAATGAAAGAATATCAACTCACAGACTGGCTGCCTACCACAAAAAAGGAGGTGGAACTGCGCAAGTGGGACGAGCTCGACGTGATACTGTTTTCCGGCGACGCCTATGTTGACCATCCCTCGTTCGGCGCCGCTGTCATCGGACGTACGCTCGAAGCCGCCGGCTACCGCGTGGCTATCGTACCTCAACCCGACTGGCACGGCGACTTCCGAGACTTCCGCAAACTCGGCCGTCCGCGTCTCTTCTTCGGTATAGCACCGGGATGCATGGATTCGATGGTAAACAAATACACCGCCAGCCGCCGCCTACGCTCGGAGGATGCCTATAGCCCGGACGGACGCCACGACTGCCGGCCCGAATATCCAACGATAGTCTACACACAGATACTCAAAAAGCTATTCCCCGACGTGCCCGTAGTGCTCGGTGGCATTGAGGCGTCGCTACGTCGTCTCACCCACTACGACTACTGGAAGGACAAGCTCATGCGCTGCATTCTGTGCGACTCAGGTGCTGACATGATAATCTACGGCATGGGCGAAAAGCCTGTGGTGCAACTGTGCGAACGTCTCGACAGCGGTCTGAACATAAAAGACATACAAGACATACCGCAGACAGTGTATCTCTGCCGCGAGAAAGACATACCTGGAGGAATCACCGCTGACGACATCGTGCTGCACAGTCATGAAGAGTGTCTCAACAACAAGAAGGCACAGGCCGAGAACTTCCGCCACATAGAAGAGGAATCGAACATGATGCACGCCCACCGTCTATTACAGGCAGTCGGCAATCTCTATGCCGTGGTCAATCCGCCGTTCCCGCCCATGACAACCGAGGAGCTCGACGCATCGTTCGATCTTCCCTACACACGCATGCCTCACCCGAAATACAAGAACAAGCGCATACCGGCATACGAAATGATAAAATTCTCCGTAAACATCCACCGCGGATGCTTCGGAGGATGCGCTTTCTGCACCATAAGTGCCCATCAGGGCAAGTTCATTGTATGCCGCAGCAAGGCAAGCATATTGAAAGAGGTGAAACAGGTGTGCGAGATGCCCGGCTTCAAAGGCTATCTGTCCGACCTCGGCGGACCATCGGCCAACATGTACGGCATGCACGGCCGCAACCACAAGGCATGCGAGAAGTGCAAGCGTCCGTCGTGCATCCATCCGCAGATATGCCCCAACCTCAACACCGACCACACGCCGCTGCTCGACATTTATCATGCCGTTGACGCACTGCCACAGATAAAGAAGAGCTTCATAGGCAGCGGAGTGCGCTACGACCTGCTGCTGCACGAGAGCAAGGACGAGAAGACCAACCAGGCCGCACGTCAGTATACGCGAGAACTGATATGCAACCACGTGAGCGGAAGACTGAAGGTAGCGCCGGAGCACACATGCGACCACGTACTGCAACACATGCGCAAACCTTCGTTCACCCTGTTCGAAAAGTTCAAACAGACGTTCGACCGCATAAACCGCGAAAAAGGACTCAACCAGCAAATCATACCTTACTTCATAAGCAGCCATCCGGGATGCCGCGAAGAAGATATGGCCGAACTCGCCGTGATAACCAAACGACTCGACTTCCATCTGGAACAAGTACAGGATTTCACCCCCACCCCGATGACCGTCAGCACTGAAGCATGGTACACCGGCTACGATCCTTACACGCTCGAACCAGTGTTCAGCGCCAAAACGCCGCGCGAGAAACAGGCACAACGCATGTTCTTCTTCTGGTACAAACCGGAGGAGCGTCGCAACATAGAGAACGAACTGCGACGCATAGGGCGCCCCGACCTCATCAGACAACTCTACGGCGGACGTCCTCCCTACCAACCTGCCCAACGGCAGACAAAGGAACGTCCCAAACAGAGCAGACGGCAGGAACGTACATCTGGAGGCAGAAACCGCCGGCGCCGATAAATACATTATAGAGAATAAGGATATGCCATCCGACCTAAAATTCACAGTCCGGCATATCCTTATTTTTTATATTCACCCTTTTATCTTCATACATCGGACGCAGCACATAAAAATCCTCATGCAACTATTTGGCTTTACATTTATTAACACAAATCACTCAATACAGCCTTTCTCAAATGTTAAAAGAGTGAGCAGAAAAATCCGTCTAGCAACATCATTCTAGAAAAAGAAGTATCGCAAAAATCCCCTTTCCGGGCGAAAAAACTTCATACTAAATCCTAGCAATAAGTATTCCGGCATGCGGAAGAGCCTTTTCTGCATTGTCATAAAGCCCGTTTCAACATGCAATACAGTGCATTTCATGCTATAATAATGGCTTCTTTGAAGCATAAAAAAGCCGATTTCACACAGACAGGCAAGACATACTAGTCCGCAATATTCACATAACGCACTGACACACAAAATATTATCAACACATCTTCAAAACTACGATATTTGAAACAAAAGTTTTGTCGGAACATTTCGCGGCGTTAAATCGCAGTTAAAAAATGTTTAATCATAGAAGTCATATCAATAAACCGCCGCCACTGTTTCTACTGCCATAAGAAAACGGATGACACTACAGCAAACCATCCACAAACATTCCACAAACACCAATCCACACAAACAAGCAAGCATGGATGCGCAAAAGAGCCGACAACCCAATCATGCTGTCTGCGCAACAATCGTCATTCCGGCAGAAAACTCCCACCAAGCCTTCTGCCAGAAAAGCAGAAGAAAATATATTTCAGCTGGCATACCATCTGCCGACAATGCAACAACGTGAAATAAAGACAGACCTGTATATTAAGCCAATGCACCAAATCGGCACAACAGATACAGACATACTGCAGAAAACACAAGCGAGAACAGAGACTCACACACAAACCAACTCATCCACTTCAGACCATACTTGAACTTTATTACCAGTCCGCCTACTCCTTCCACAAACAAAGCAAGGAAAAGCAACCAACAACATAGCACGGAGTCCATAAGGTCTGCAACCAACATAATTATAAAATAAAGGTATACAGCCGTTGACAACCAATCCCATAGTTCGATAATCTTATCTTTCTTCATTTTCCAAAATTATATTCAAGACAATCAGTAATTGCCTATGCCACCCAAACACTCACCTCAATTTGTTTTTATCAAAACGAAGTTGTAAAAAAAAATTTTCACATGTTTTCGTATATATTCGCTTCATTCTTTCTGCATTGCATTGACAATGCATACTGATTATCCGACGTTTATGATATAAATTTACTAAAAACTCATCCTTTTTGAATTATTCTGCAAAACAAATAACCATTTTTTATAACAAAACATAATATTTAACGTTATTTCTTACACAGAAAGCAAAGAATCATGACAAATGCATTGTGTTAAAAAACAAAAAAACACAGTATGTTTTCCAGCCCACGTAACACGTATCTCATTATAAATTAGTAAATTTGCGCGATTTTTTAATTATTCACATAAAGTCTAACTTTATTAATTTAAAACACTTATTATTAATTTTATGTCAAATTTAAAGAACGTACAGCCATTGGCAGACTTCAATTGGGACGAGTTTGAGAATGGCACCAGTGCAAACGTCAGCAAGCAGGAACTTGAGAAAGCCTATGACGAGACACTGAACAAAGTGTCAGAGCAGCAGGTCGTAGAAGGAAAAGTAATCTCTGTTGACAAGAAAGAAGTTGTTGTTAACATCGGTTACAAGAGCGACGGTATCATCCCCGCATCAGAATTCCGCTACAACCCAGACCTCAAGGTTGGCGACGTCGTTGAGGTTTACGTTGAAAACCAGGAGGACAAGAGAGGCCAGCTGATTCTCTCACACAAGAAGGCACGCCTGAGCAAGAGCTGGGAGCGCGTCAACGCAGCCCTCGACAACGAAGAGGTTATCCAGGGTTACATCAAGTGCCGCACTAAGGGCGGTATGATCGTTGACGTATTCGGCATCGAAGCATTCCTGCCGGGAAGCCAGATCGACGTTCATCCTATACGCGACTACGACGTATTCGTAGGCAAGA
>ERZ780167.39-NODE-39-length-118422-cov-9.585112_pt1 | contig 118422 bp, 79 predicted proteins | sample MGYA00510982_ERZ780167 | MGnify/ENA primary metagenome ERZ780167 (study PRJEB29588, sample SAMEA2146107) | human gut metagenome | biome: human gut; feature: human-associated habitat; material: faeces | place: Denmark | collected 2008/2010 ... | reverse complement strand
ACAGCTCGAGCCGATGGAGGTTGCGCAGTATTACACCAACCGCTATCACTCGGCAATGGAGGCTCTCAACGTGCTGCCGCCAAGCATCGAGCCGCACGCAACGGGCCATATCATCGAGCAGGAAGAGCTGGTGAAGCAGATAATGGACAACGGTTTCGCCTACGAGAGCAACGGAAGCATATACTTCGACATCGCTAAATTCAACGAGAAATATCATTACGGCGTGCTATCGGGACGCAATCTTGACGACATAATCAACGCGAGCCGCCAACTCGACGGCGTGGGCGAGAAGCGCAACCAGGCCGACTTTGCACTGTGGAAGAAGGCACAGCCCGAGCACATCATGCGCTGGCCGAGCCCATGGAGCGAGGGTTTCCCGGGATGGCACTGCGAGTGCACCGCCATGGGACGCAAGTATCTGGGCAGTCACTTCGACATACACGGAGGCGGACTCGACCTCGTGTTCCCGCACCATGAGTGCGAGATAGCACAGGCAGTGGCAAGCCAGGGCGACCAGATGGTGAAATACTGGATGCACAACAACATGATAACCATCAACGGACAGAAGATGGGCAAGTCGCTCGGAAACTTCATCACGCTCGAACAATTCTTCACAGGCAACCACCAGAGCCTCGACAAGGCATACTCGCCAATGACCATCCGCTTCTTCATACTCTCCGCACACTATCGCGGAACGGTGGACTTCTCCAATGAGGCATTGCAGGCAAGCGAGAAGGGTCTGGAGAAACTGATGAACGGAATAGCCGCTCTGAAGCGCATAAAACCGGCTGCCGAGTGCGACGAACAGACAAAGAAGACCGTAGAGGCGCTGCGTCAGAAGTGCTACGATGCAATGAACGACGACATGGCCACACCGCAGGTGATAAGCCATCTGTTCGAGGCATGCAGCGTGATAAACAAACTCGTGGACCACAAGGCCACAATATGTGCCGACTGTCTGAAGGAACTCACAGGGACGATGCATCTCTTCACCTTCGACATCCTCGGACTGCGCGACGACCGCAGCGGCTCATCCGACGAGCGCGAGGAAGCCTACGGCAAGGTGGTTGACATGGTGCTCGACCTGCGCGCCAAAGCAAAGGCTGCGAAAGACTGGGCAACCAGCGACCGCATACGCGACGGACTGGCCGCTGCCGGATTTGAAGTGAAGGACACCAAGGACGGTGCTACCTGGACACTCAACAAGTAACAACAACCCCGCCGGCCCCTGTGGCCGGCATAACAACAAAATAAAACACAAGAAAGGAACAGCTATGATAAGACTCAACTGCTTTGTGAAACTGAATGACGCCGCACTGCGCGACGAAGTGATGGAACATGCCAAGGCTCTCGTGGCCGCAACACTGGCAAATGACAAGGGCTGCGTGGCTTACGACTTCTTTGCAAGCGCCACACGCGAGGATGTATTCATGTTCTGTGAGACATGGGAAGACGAGGCTTCGCTCGAAGTACACTCCAACGCTCCGCACTTCAAGGAGCACGTCAGCGCAATAGAGAAGGCTGCCACAATGAAACTGGAAAAGATGGAACTATAAAGCGCGCGGCGGGCACAACCCGCCACGACGACATAAAAAGAAAGCCCGGCCTGCAGCGTATCATGATGCTGCGGGCTGGGCTTTCTGTTGTATGGTGTGTCACCCTTATGCCGTATTACTCAAAATAGTAGAGGAATGTGGCAATTCCGGTGAGCGCCTTTTTCGGGCTGTCCTTTATCTCGATGGCAAACTTTATCTGTGCTTTCGTCACGCCGCGCAAATTCTCTATTGTGTAAAGATCCGCCGACAGACGTATGGCCTGTCCCGACTTCACGGCCTGACCGAACTTCATCTTGTCCATGCCATAGTTCACCATCATCTTCAGATTCTTCACCTCGATGATCTGGTTCCACAGATAAGGAAGCATCGAAAGCGTGAGATAGCCGTGGGCTATTGTTGTGCCGAACTGGCTTTCACGTGCCGCACGCTCTGTGTCCACGTGTATCCACTGATGGTCGAGTGTTGCATCTGCGAACATGTTGATGCGGTCCTGTGTCAGCTCCACATAGTCGGAGACACCCAAGTTCTTGCCCAAGTAAGCGGCAAACTCATCATAACTGCTTATTACTAATTTATCCATTGGATTTTAATGTTTTGATTATATAAATTTAATTGATTCTGTGTATGCCGCTCTCCTGTGCCATCAGATACCGTCGGGACTGTAGAAGAAGTCGCGCAGCGGATAAGGATAGTCGAATATCTCCTCCTCCTTGAAGAAGCGGCGAAGCTCTATCTCGGCATTCTCCTTACTGTCTGAAGCATGTACGATGTTCTCCTGTCCGCTCATGGCATAGTCGCCTCTGATAGTGCCGGGGGCAGCCTTGCGGCCGTTTGTGGCTCCAGTGATGTTGCGTACCACCTCAACTGCGTCTGTACCTTCCACGCACATTGCCACTACCGGAGTAGCCATCATGGCGTCCTTCACCCACTGGAAGAACGGACGGTCGGCCAGATGGGCATAGTGTTCGTTGAGAATGTTTTCGTCGAGCTGCATCATTTTAAGACCTTTGATGCGCAGGCCTTTTCTCTCGAAGCGATGTATAACCTCGCCAATGAGACCTCTCTGCACGGTGCAGGGTTTGAGAAGAATAAGTGTCTTTTCCATTTCGGTTAAGTTTTTATTAGTTATTCAAGTTTAATGCCTGCCGTAACGGCTTTTTATAACAGCCTTACCGGCAATGCAAATATAGCGAAAGGCGAGTGCAACGGCAAAGAGGAGAAACCGTGTTTCTTCGGATTTGACATTGCCGAGCCGCATCCTATATTATGCAAATATACTAAAAAAAACTTACAACCAAATAAAATGACGACCTATTTTATCGCACGTCAGTCCTCTGCCCCACGCTCTCCGCGGACGAGTGCCTCGGCCTCTTCGGCGGTGCGGTCGAACGGTCCGTTGTGCTCGAGTTTCAATGTGCACATGGCAGCAGCAAAGCGTCCGGCCTCAGCATAGCCGGCACCGAGCGCACGGCAATACAGATAGCCGGCCGAATAGGTGTCGCCACAGCCCGTGGCATCCACTATCTCGCGCGGCGCATAGGCCGGAATCTCGTGGAAACGTCCCTCTGCATATATCAGCGAACCCTCGCTGCCAAGCGTCACCACCACTTCTTTCACGCCCCATCCGGCAAGCCGCAGGGCAGCCTCGCGGGCGTCGGTCATACCTGTTATGACCTGCATCTCGTGTTCGTTCACCTTTATTATGTCGGTCATGGCAAGTATTTCGAGCTTGCCCTCCCAGTCAACAGCGTGCACATCGTGGCCGCGCACGTCGCGCAGATAGCCCTGTGCGTCGATGGATATGCGTCCGCGCTGCGAAAGATACTTCACCACCTCTGGTGAGAAATCGTCGGCAAGGAGCGAGCCCAGATGGTATATTCCGGCGTCCAGTCCGCTCACATCGTCGATGGTGAACGGGTCGGCCTTCTCCAGAACACGCTGTGTGCGCTCGTTCTGGTTATCTCCGTATTTGTTCTCGAAATAGACAGTATGGCGGCTTGGCCTCACTTCCACATCGATACCGGCATTGCGCATCAGTCTGACGGCCTGCATATCTTCCTCGCCCAACTTCGTGACGAGCTGGAACGACACTTTGTCCGGAAGACAGTTAAAGGCGTAAGAAAAATAGAACGACGTGCCTCCCGACATGTAAACGGTCTTGCGCGGTGTGATGATTTTGTCTTTTGTGATGTGACCTAAGCAGCAAATATCTTTCATTATCGATTTGTTATTATTCAGCAGAGTTTATAAAATGTGTGCAAAATTACTGAATTTAAAGCAAATAACAAAGAACACACGGCATAATGACACTGTAATACAGCATATTATAGGCATACGGCATGATACTTGAGAAGTGCGGAACACCGTATGCAGGACGCTGCACATTGTCGATAACGGACACCGCCTTGGATCTTCGGGACATAATGATGGAATGTTGGACGTGCAAAATATAAAAAAACAAAAAACTGAGCCGGAGATGTTAAATAATCGCGGTAAGAATCCATGAAAAATCGCTCTCGAGCGGACGGAGAACTGTTTAGCGCGAAAAAACGCGAATTTTCGAACTTCTTACAAAATACTGATAATCAACCGTTTATAGCACACCGGACTTTGACTGATATTTCTCCGCCTTGCGATAATACCTGTTTCAGCCCATGATATGGGCTGTATCAGGTGATGAAACGGGCTGTATCATGCCTTAAAACAGTATTTATCGCACCATGAAAAAGGCCGTTCCGCACCGTCAACCCGCCTCGGATGGTTCGCCGTTCTGTACAAACAGGCCTTCCGGCAGCCGGATACGGCCCGGCATTTTCACAGAATTGGAAAAACAGAATGTTAAATACAGATATGCGAAATGCAAACAAAAGTTAACGCATACTTGCAAAAACGTGCGCGGCTCGGGTGGAGAGCCTCAGCCCTTACATGCAGCGACCTGTTGCAGTATATGAAGAATAAACATTCCGCCTTCGTCGTTTTCACGCCCGGAAATACGACGAAGGCACAGGCCTTATGGCAGAATCATAAAAAACAAATCGGGACACACGCCCTGAAGCGTATGTCCCGACCCTATATACATAGTGGAGAAAAAACTTATTTCACAACTACCTTGTGTACCGAACCGTCGCTCATGCGCACGATATTGACGCCTTTCTCAGGTGCCTGCAGTCTGCGACCGTCGAGCGAATAGCGCGATGTCTCATACGGTTTTTCGGATACGGCAGAATCGCCGATGCCTGTTGTGTCGAAGCCCTCAATGATGCCGAACCGGCTCCATTCGGCGGCGTTCCTGTAAGCGTCCTCGCTTCCTTCCGGGACATACAGCCTGACGCCGGACAGATCGTCCGGGAACGTGTACTCGCCAATCTCTATCGGAGTGCTGTTGAACACACGGCACTCTTTCAAGTCCACACAATCCGCAAATACGCCATAACCGTATATATACTGCAGGGTGGATGGCAGAGACACTGTCTTGAGCCTCTCTCCGAAGCTGACATAAGGCATATTCTCATATGCCGGTGCCTTCACAGCCTGTTTTGTCTGTAAGGTCGGAGCCATGCCTATCGATACGCATCCTTCCGGTATGTCGGCATTGACAAGGGCCGGCGGAACCATAAGCACAACTATCTTCTCTTTGTCATAAAGTATTCCGCCCTGCGAGGCGAACACGTTGTTGTCCGGAGACACCTCAATGCTCTCAAGCTCTTCTCCGAACGACATGGCCTCCCATCTTTCCACAGATGCGGGAACGTAGACATTCCTGACTACGGCATCGGCGTAAATGTCAGGCATGAATGCCAATCCCTCACCCAGAGTGACATCTGCCAGAGAATGACAACCGCCAAACACGTTTCCTTCCACACTCTTCAGAGTAGAGGGAATGTTGACAGACTTAAGGTTTCCGCAGTTCAGGAAGGCGTAACGCTCTATCTTTTCAAGCCCTTCGGGCAGTGTGACTTTCTCAAGTGACGCACCTCCGACAGACATCTCATGTCCGACGAACGGGGTAAATGCTTCCTTGCCTATGGTTTTCGTACCGTCCCTGATGACAATCTCCTTAGGCGTTCCGGCCAGACCTATAGCTGTTGTTCCGGCGTAAAGCACGCCCGGCTCATGGTTTATAAGCCACGGAGTTCCATAGAAAGCCGTGCTCTCGGCAGATGCATCACCAGTGAAAACCACGTCAGAAAGATTACCGCAGTGCGCGAACGCCGCATAAGAGACCATACATCCGTCCGGTATTGTCACCGATGTTATCGCCGTGCCGTAAAACGCCGACGGCGCTATGTTTACCGTACCTTCCGGCAGAACAACCTTACCTTCAATAGCCTGAGGAACAAAAATGACGCTCCATCCATACCCACCCTCTGGCATGTCGTATTCCGTCAGCATTTTCATCAGCACACCGTCTGCCGTCATATAGTTTTCATTCGGCACCGGCATGCTTACAGACGCAAGCTTCTTCATAGCATACATGACAGGCACATTGTGATGAGGCTCGAACAAATCATCGTCGACAGGCACATCCGTTTCTTTTATTCCGGCAATATCAGCCGGAAGGACAATCTCTGACAAGCCGCCTGCCGCATCGACAAGAACACGGCCTTCAGTTCCTTCCGCATCCTCATACACGGCATTTCCCTCTGATTCGAATATCCCGTTGGACGGATCTACCGAAAGAGATATCAGATTCTCACAGCTCACGAAAAACCGGTCCGGAACGGACACAACATCTGAAGGCATGATATATTCTGTCCTGGTTTCCGGCAGGAAAACTATCTCACGGCCTTTAACATATCCGTCGTTATGATAGATCTCCGTATTTCTGTAAAGAACACCGTCCGCAGACGAATATACTCCTCCGGCTGCCACGCTTACCTTATCGAGCACAGGACATTCTTTTATGTCAAGCGATGACACAGAAGAAGGGAATGTTGCCGATTTGAGAGACGGCATACCGTTCATAGAAATACTCTCAAGACCTCCTGCAAATACAATTTCTTCTACATTCGGCATTTTCTCAAGATCCAGCCTTTTGCTGCCATAATTGTCAGTCATACCATCAACAAGTGTCACCTTTCCGCGTACGCATTTAGGCAGACGGAGAAGTGCCAGAGTATTTTTATCATAAATAGCACCATCCTGTGAGAAGTAAGATTCGTTGCCTTCGTCCACTGTGATACTCTCCAAAAGGTCACAACGTTCAAAGGCATACATCTGATCTAAAATCTTATTGACAGTAGCAGGAATGGAAAGTGTCTTGAGATTCTCTTTAAAACTTACGGCATCACTTTCAATCTTTGTCACAGTGTAAACATTGCCTCCATAATCGACATTGGCAGGAATGGCCACATGCTCTTCATTTCTCGGAATCTGGAGCAACGTGAGAGTATGCTCACCATCCTTATTCACACTGTAGCTGAAATCATCTACCTTAATTGTTTGTCCCATAGCATGCAATGACCATAACGAAAGACAAAGCATGAACAATAAATAAGTAATTCTTTTCATAAAAATTTTTTATTATAAAAGACATTTAATGAAACAATAATCCTTCATCCAAAATATACCTGTTTTCATGACAAAAATACAAATACAAAGTTAGTTAATAACTATAAACGAAGAGTCTTACATGTGTAAAACAATGTTAAATAAGGGTATTTGATTTTCAAAGTGAACCGAAGTGATAAGATATCATTATTTTTTCAGAATAAAATCCGTAAGTTTGCAATGCAGTTGCAACACCATATTATATTATGAACAAGATAAATTACCAGCTGAAACTCGACGAAATAATAAAGCGCCACACGGCGGCCGGTGAGACGCCGACACTGTTGCTGCACAGCTGTTGCGCTCCGTGCAGCAGTTACACGATAGAATATCTGTCGCAGTATTTCCGCATCACGGTGCTTTATTACAACCCGAACATATCGCCAGAATCCGAATACATGCACCGCATAGAGGAGCAGCGACGATTCATAAGCGAACTGAAGACGGTAAACCCCGTGAACTTCGAGCCGGGCGAGTACGACCCGCAGACTTTCTACAACGCCGTACGCGGACTGGAGAACGAGCCGGAGGGCGGCGACAGATGCCTGGTGTGCTACAGGCTGCGCCTGGAGGAAGCGGCGCGGAGGGCGGCCGAACGCGGACTCGACTACTTCACTACAACGCTCACCATAAGCCCGCTGAAACGGGCGGACAAGATAAACGAGATAGGCGAAGAGATAGCCGCGCAGACCGGAGTGAAGTTTCTGCCGTCCGACTTCAAGAAGCGTGGCGGATATCTGCGCTCCATTGAGCTGTCGCGCGAATACGGACTCTATCGTCAAAACTATTGCGGCTGCGTGTTCTCCAAGCGCCAGGCCGAAGAACGCAACAAAGAATAAGCATGGACAACTCTTCACCAATACTGGAACTGACACGGCAGCGCATGCTGCTTCAGGTGGAATATGCCTGTGAGAAGGAGAACTTCTGCAGACAGACCGAAGCCTTCGGCATACAGCGGAAGGTGAAGCGCGGCGACGCGTGGTATCCCATAAAGACGGGACGCACATACTATAACTCGCTCAACCAGGAGGTGCTCGAAATAATAAGACAGGACGAGAGCGACATAGAACACAATTTCGAATATGGTCGTCCGGTGTGTTTCTTCACCATAAACGAACACGCCAAAGGCAACGAGAAAAGCATACGCTACCTGCCGTTCACAGCCACGGTGAGCTACGCCGAGGCCGACCGCATGGTGGTGGTGATGCCCGACAGCAGCCGCATACTCGAACTGCAGCGCAGCGAGATGCCCGTGGGCATACAGCTTTCGTTCGACGAGACGTCGTACAGACTCATGTTCGAGGCACTCGACCGCGTCATCAACGCACGCTCAGGACGCCTGGCATATCTGCGCGACCTGTTCTATTCGGGCATGAAGGCAGGACGATTCACGTTCGGTCCGACGCGTTTTCCGTGGCTGAACCCTTCGCAGGAGCACGCCGTCAACGAGATGATGGTGGCTAAGGACGTGATGGTGGTGCACGGACCTCCGGGCACCGGCAAGACCACAACGCTTGTCGAAGGCATCTACGAGACGCTGCGTCGCGAGAATCAGGTGCTGGTATGCGCACAGAGCAACATGGCTGTGGACTGGATTTCGGAGAAACTTGTCGACCGCGGACTGAACGTGCTGCGAATAGGTAATCCCACACGTGTGAACGACAAGATGCTTTCCTTCACCTACGAACGGCGCTTCGAGGCCCATCCTGACTATCCGCAACTGTGGAGCATACGCAAGGCCATACGCCAGATACGCAAGCAACGCCGGCGTGGCGACGACCTGCACCAGAAACTGGAAAGGCTACGCAGCCGCGCCGTGGAACTGGAACTGCGCATCAACAACGACCTTTTCGGCGAGGCGCGCGTCATAGCATCGACACTCACCGGCTCGGCCAACCGTCTGCTGGAAGGCATGAAGTTCGGCACACTGTTCATAGACGAGGCGGCGCAGGCACTCGAAGCAGCATGCTGGATTGCCCTCCGCCGTGCCACACGAGTGGTGCTTGCCGGCGACCACTGCCAGCTTCCGCCCACCGTCAAGAGCATCGCGGCACTGAAAGGCGGCCTGGGCACAACGCTCATGGAGCGCATTGTGGAGCGCAAACCCGAGGTGGTGACACTGCTCACTGTGCAATACCGCATGAACGAGGAGATAATGCGTTTCCCCAACGAATGGTTCTATCAGGGCCGTATAACTTCGGCACCGCAGATAAAATACCGCGGAATACTCGACCTTGACTGCCCCATGACATGGATAGACACGTCCGCACTCGAAGGCAAGGAAGAGTTTGTGGGCGAGAACTTCGGTCGAATTAACCGTCAGGAGGCCGAACTCACGGTAGCCACTCTCACCTCTTACTTCAACAAGATAGGCAAACAGCGGCTGCTCGACGAGAGCATCGACGTGGGCGTGATATCGCCCTACCGCGCACAAGTGCAATATCTGCGAAAGCTGATAAAGAAAGACGAGTTCTTCAAACCCTACCGCCACCTCATCACAGTCAACACCGTTGACGGATTCCAGGGGCAGGAACGCGACGTGATAGTAATCTCACTGGTGCGTGCCAACGACGAGGGTCAGATAGGATTCCTGCGTGATCTGCGACGGATGAACGTGGCAATAACCCGTGCAAGAATGAAACTCATCATACTGGGTGACGCTGCAACCATGACGCGGCATCCGTTCTATAAAAAACTGTACGACCACATCATGAAGGCAAACCGTCCATACGGGGCGGCAGACGACGGAGCACCCGTAGACAGCAACGACAATGCCGTAACCGCAGACAGCCCGAAGACTGACACACAAACACAAGACATAACATAAAACATACAAAATATCATGCTTCAACGTGACTATATCCTGCGACTGATACGCGAATTCATGGCCGCGCTCGAACGGATGCTCGAGAAAAAGGAAGTGGCCGACCGGCGCGAGGAAATAAAACAACTCTACGAACAATATGTGGGCCCCTACACGCTATATCACAACGCAACGACCGAGGAGGTGCTGCTCGCACTGGCCGGACTGGACGAGGAACAGCGCCTGCCACGCATGGAAATGCTCGCCGAACTGTTCTACGCCGAGGCCGACACTGTGTCGTCGCCGGAGCGCGAATTTCTGTTGGAAAAGGCTTTCGCACTGTTCAGCATCATCGAACGTGAGGGAAAGACCTACTCGCTGAAGCGCAGATGGAAAATGCAGGACATACGCGAGAGGACATCAAACGCACAAAACACCGCCGCCGCAACAGATGAAAATATTCTTCAATCATAAGGAAGAACTGTGGAACTCGTGGTCGCACGCGGCAGGAATTGTCATAGGTGTGGCAGCAGGCGCGGTGTTCATAGCCTGGTGTCTCCACACCGACAACATCTGGGCAACCACCGGCATCATTCTCTATCTGTTCGGTATGCTCTGCTCCTATGTTGCCTCCACCGTCTATCATTCGCTCAGTGCATGGTCGAAATGGAAGGAACGGCTGCGCCGATGGGACCATGCCGCCATCTACTGGCACATAGCCGGCTCCTATTCACCCATCACTCTGATAGCCCTGCGTGAGTGCGGTGCGTGGGGCTGGGCGCTGTTCGCATTCATATGGACGGCTGCAATAGCCGGCACCGTAATGAGTTTTCTGCGGCTGAAAGACCACAGCAATCTGGAGACCGTATGCTTCGTGGCAATGGGTATGAGTGTGCTTGTGGCGTTCAAACCACTCATTGACAGCGTGAGCGGCATTTCATTGGCGTGGATAATAGCCGAAGGCGTGAGCTACATCACCGGCGCACTGTTCTACAGTCTGAACAAACGGCGGTTCATGCACACGGTGTTCCACTTCTTCGTGTTGCTCGGTTCCGTGTGCCACATATTCGCCGTGTGGGACATTCTCATGACTTATATATAAACAAAATCATCCTGACAGCTTATCAGTTCACAACCTATGTATAATAAAAAAACTAAAACAATCTTCTCAGACATGACAAAGACAAGAACTCTGCTGCTCATACTGATACTGACAGCAGTCGCAGGCACTGCTTGTGCAAGCGGCAAAGGCAGGACATCTGCCAACGGACAACCAAGAATAGTAAACATAATAAACTTCATACGTCAGACCGACTACCGCGTGGAGGACGCCGACCGGAAACTCTACGAGACGGTGTGCCGACAGGTGGAGCTGGTCAACCGCTACAATCTTCCGGCAACATTCCTGCTCGAATACGACGCACTCATCAATCCGCTGTATCAGGACCTGCTGAAGACAAAGCTGAAAGAAGGTTCGGAGATAGGCGCATGGTGGGAGCTGACTCAACCGCAAATTGAGGCGGCAGGCATAAAGTGGCGCGGCGAATACTCGTGGGTGTCGCATGCAAACATAGCTTTCAGTACAGGATACACCAAGGAAGAGCGCGGGCGTCTGGTGGATGTCTACATGCAAAAGTTCAAGGAGATATTCGGCACATATCCCAAATCTGTCGGCTCGTGGTTCATCGACGCCCACACACTGGCATATATGTACGACAAATATGGCATCGAAGCATCATGTAACTGCAAGGACCAGATAGGCACGGACGGCTATACTCTGTGGGGCGGCTACTGGAATCAAGCCTATTATCCCAGCCGTCTCAACGCATACATGCCTGCCCAGACGACCGAAGGACAGATACCTGTGCCCATCTTCAGAATGTTGGGCAGTGACCCGATATATCAGTATGACGACGGACTGGGCAACGAACGGCAGGGCGTAATATCGCTCGAACCGGTATATCCGCACGCCGGAATGAACCGCAAATGGGTGGACTACTTCTTCGACGCGCTCACCGAAGGTCCGTGTCTTGCCTTCGGGTATGCGCAGGCCGGACAGGAAAACTCATTCACTTGGGACAACATGCGTGCGGGACTCGAGATGCAGATGCCGCTCATCGACTCATTACAACGTGCCGGACGTCTGCGTGTGGAGACGCTCGGTGAGTCGGGACGATGGTTCAGAAAGCGTTTCAAACTTACTCCCGCCACATCTGTCACAACGGTGAGCGACGTACGCGGCGAAGGCAACAAGACCGTCTGGTACAACAGCCGCAACTACCGCGCCAACCTACTATGGGAGAAGGGTCGTTTCAGATTCCGCGACATCCACATCTTCGACGAGCGTTTCAAATCGGAATATCTCGACAAACCGGGCACAGGCAACCAGTTTCTGTTCTACACACTGCCCTTTGTCGACGGATTCATGTGGAGCAAGGGCGACGACCGCGCAGGCCTGATGCTCGTAAAAGTGGGCGGTGACGGCCATGCGGAAGAACTCAATCTCGACAATCCTACGGTGAAAGAACACGGCCGGAGTGTGCTCGAAATGAGCGGCACCGACCAGTACGGCCACACATACCGTATCACTCTGCGCGACGACTGCATTGAAGTTAGCTCACCCGACGCCGGCAATGACGACACCTGGGCACTGCAACTGCACGCCGCTCCCGACGCTCCGCTGCCCTTCACGACAATCAACGAAAAGTCGGCCGAAGCCGTATTCCGTGGCTATTCATACTCCGTCGGCTGCTCAAAGGGACGTTTCGACAAAGCCGATGACAGTGAAAGCCACGTACTGCGCATCTGTCCCGACAAAGGCCGGATAGTTATTGACTGCGCACAATAACCTGCATCAGTGTCTTCACGCGCCACGTACGTGATATTTATGTACGCGTATGCGACGCGTGAAAATGCATAAAACATGGTTAAACAAACAATTCGCCGACTTTTCTTTGCAGTATCTGCAACTTGAACTATCTTTGCACAAGATATAGATGCATTCGGAAAACTGAAAGCAAACTTTCTTTCCACCCGTATGCAATATCATTACATATGATATAACTGCACTCGGGAAATCGAAAGCAAGCTTTCCTTTCACTCGTTTGCAATATCTTTGCATATCAAATAACAACATAATACTATGGATTGGATAAACGGGCTTTTCAGCATAAACCCGGCCGCACAGACAACCATTGTGCTTTCGCTGATAACTGCTGCCGGACTTGCACTTGGCAAGTTCCATATACGCGGCATTTCGCTCGGAATAGCTTTTGTGTTCTTCGTAGGCATTGTCGCTGGTCAGCTCGGCTTCAGCGCCGACGCCCAGATGGTCAAATTTGCAGAGACATTCGGCCTGCTGCTTTTCGTCTACACCCTCGGGCTGCACGTAGGACCAAGCTTTGTGGGCATGATGCGCAACGAAGGCGTGTCGCTCAACATGTGGAGTCTCGCCGTCATTATCACCGGTACTGCACTGGCACTTCTTCTCTGTCCGCTGACAGGCATAAGTGTTGCCGACATGACCGGCATCCTCTGCGGCGCCACAACCAATACACCCGCCCTCGCAGCGGCGCAACAAGCGCTCAACAGCGCAGGGCTGCCGAGCAACGGAGCGGCATTGGGCTGCGCTGTGACCTATCCGCTCGGAGTTGTCGGAGTGATACTTGCAATGATGTTCATACGCAAGTTCTTCGTCAAGCCGGCCGACCTTGAACCGCGCGAAGACAATAATGAAGACAACACATACATCGCACAATACATCGTGGTGAACCCGGCACTCGACGGCAAAACCATCTACGAGATATCGCAGATGACCCACCGCCACTTCATCATATCGCGCATCTGGCGCGACGGTAAGGTGATAGTGCCGCTGGCAGATACAAGAATGCAGCAGGGCGACAACGTGCTCGTTGTGACAAACATCGATGAGTCTGACGCCATGAACATACTCTTCGGCAAGAAGGTGGAAAAGGACTGGAACCGCGACAAGGACCGTATAGACTGGAACGCGATAGACAGCAACGTGGAGAGTCGCGTCATACTGCTCACACGCACCGGCCTCAACGGCAAGACACTCGGAGCACTACACATGCGCACAGCCTACGGAGTGAACGTCAGCCGCATAATGCGCGGCGACATAAAACTGCTTGCAAGCGACGATCTGCGCCTGCAATACGGCGACCGTCTCACCGTTGTCGGCGCACCGGAAGACATAAGCCACGCCGAACAGTTCCTCGGCAACGCCGTCCAGGTGCTCAACGAGCCAAACCTCGGAGCGATATTCTTCGGAATGATACTCGGTCTGGCGCTCGGCATGATTCCTATCCATCTGCCCGGAATGAGCGCACCCGTACACCTCGGCATTGCCGGCGGCGGCATCATAATGGGAATTCTCGTGGGCGCACTCGGCTCGCGTGCCCATTTCATCAGCTACACCACACGTTCAGCATCGCTCATGCTGCGCAAGCTCGGACTGTCACTCTATCTGGCAAGCCTCGGCCTCGTGGCGGGCAGCGACTTCTTCAACACCATCATGCGCCCCGAAGGTCTGATGTGGGTTGCCACCGGATTCATAATCACAGTGCTCCCGCTCATCATCGTAGGTCTGCTTGCACTGCACACACGCAAGTTCGATTTCGGCACCATCTGCGGCATTCTCTGCGGCTCGATGGCCAACCCCATGGCGCTGAGCTACGCCAACGACACACTCAAAGGCGACACCGCCGCCGTGAGCTACACATCGGTTTATCCGCTCGGAATGTTTGTCAGGGTGATCATTGCACAGATAATAATAATGTTCTCCGTCTGACGACGGCATTTGAACCACAGACATAGAAAACACAACAACCCCGGCGTCCACCAGAAACGGCGCCGGGGTTGTCTTTTTATAAGGCGCGGTCCACACACCGGCAGACCGCCTTTCACATAGATTACTTGTTCATCACGCTGCGTATCTCCTCGACAATCTGCTCGTCGGTGAGCTTGTTGTCACGCATGAGCTGCTGCACGTCGTAACGGTCGTAAAGTGCTTTCTCCACACCAAAGTTCATTGTCTTCATGTCCGACGGACCATAGAAGCGACTTATGCGCTCGCCGAAACCGCCGTCCACACAGCCGTCCTCAAGCGTTACAACCAACTGATGGTCTGCCTTCAGGCTCTCAAGCAGCTCCTCGTCGGTGCCGCTGATGTAGCGCGGATTGATGACGGTGGCGTCGATGCCGCCCTCTTTCAGCGCGTCTGCCACACGTTCTGCCTTGGCAAGGAAGTTACCCAGACCTATCAGAGCCACGCCACTGCCGCGACGCACCACCTTGTAGCGGTTGAGCTCGGAGTAATCGGTGTCGCACGGCTCCGTGCTGTGATGCACCTCGCCCTCCGGCACACGCAGCGCCACAGAATACTTGTCCTGCTGTATGGCCCACTTCTCCATGGCTATCATCTCTTCCACCGTTGCCGGCGCAAGGTAAACAAGATTAGGTATATGGCTGAGCATCGGTATGTCGAAGAAACATATATGCGTGAAATCATTCATACCGAAGATAGACGCACCCACCACGTTTATCACGGCCGGATTGCCGTTCACGCAGAGATCCTGCGCTATCTGGTCGTATGTGCGCTGCAGGAATGTTGCGTAAGTGCTGAACACCGGATGCGCACCGCGGCGTGCCATACCCGAAGCCATTGCCACAGCCTCCTCCTCGGCTATGCCCACATCCACATGCTGTGCACCAGCTTCGCGACGTTCTTCCGGTCCGAAACCTATCGATGCCGGCACAGCCGCAGCTATGCACACCAGCTTCTCGTCGCGCTTCATCTCCTCTCTGAGCCATCCGCCCAGAATCTGTGCCGCACTCTCTCCGCCGCCACATGGTTTCAGTTCGCCCGTCTCCACGTCGAACGGCATGTTCCAGTGCCACTTCTCCTTATTGTCCACAGCCGGCTGCCACCCGTGTCCTTTCTCCGTGTGCAGGTGTACCACCGTCGGCCGCGGCGTGTCCTTCACCTCCGCGAAAGCCTCTATGAGCGCCTCGATGTCGTTTCCCTGCTCCACATATTTATAGTCGAAGCCCATAGCCTTGAATATGTTCAGCTCGGCGTTGCCCTTTGTCTCGCGCAGCAGCTGCAGGTTACGGTAGAGTCCGCCGTGGTTCTCGGCTATAGACATCTCGTTGTCGTTCACCACTATTATTATATTGGTGCCCAGCTCGGCAGCCATGTCAAGGCCTTCGAAAGCCTCGCCTCCGCTCAGCGAACCGTCACCGATGACAGCAACCACGTTCTCCTTGCCTCCGAGAATGTCGCGTGCCTTCTGCAGGCCGGTGGCCAGAGCAACCGACGTAGATGTATGACCTATCTCGAAGCAGTCGTATTCGGGCGATTCCGCCGGACTGCTGTAGCCCGACACCTCGGCCATGCGTCCGCTGTCGGTGAATCCGTATGCGCGGCCTGTCAGCATCTTATGCGGATAAATCTGATGTGACACGTCGAATACTATTCTGTCTTCCGGCATGTTGAAGACATAGTGCAGGGCTATCGTCGCCTCAACAAATCCGAGATTCGGGCCCACGTGTCCACCTATCATACTGTCACGTTTGAGTATGCCACCGCGTATTTCTGCGGCAAGCAGTCTGAGCTGTTCGGCCGTCATGCTCTTGATGTCGGCCGGAGATTTTATATTTTCCAGTAACATATCAGATAATTATTTGTGAATTTGCTGTTATGAATAAGACTTATGCGGAATGCTCCATGCAGCTTATCTTTTGCAAAGATTATGCAAGGTGAGAGCAACAGCAAGGCGGGAAAACAATGTTTTACCAGACTTGATACTGCCGAACCGCAGCTAATCTTCTGCAAAGATACTACAAAATCACTTCTTCCCGAAATATTTGTATTTACCATTTTTACGGTAAATATTACCTTCATCAACGCCGGCCGTGCACTATACGCGCAGCCATACGGCAGTGCTGTGCCGTCGTCAACTGCCTCATAAAACAAAGAAAGGTTGTATCTGAACTCAGATACAACCCCGCATAACTCTAACCTCACGGCCAAAATTATCGCATGATGAAATTTCTTTGTTACTTTACTTTCTTTGTATTTGTATTTGTCATTTTACAACATGTTTCTTACCGTTCACGATATATATGCCCTTTGGCAGACCTTCGAGCGATGTGTCATCAGCCACCTTCTGACCATTGATGTTGTAAACACCTTCCATTGCCTTGTCGCCGGGCACTTCTGTCACGATGCCGTTGATGTCGGTTGTTCCACCTTCACCTTCGATGGCCATCACCTTAGAATTGCTGCTCGTGGTAAGATCGGTTATGTACCAGCATGTACCAAGCAGACCTGTCCATGCATTTGGTATATGATACATATTACCAGCGGACATAACGTATGAATTTGCAGGCGCATCGTTAGGACGATGATAGAAGTATGTGTAACTCAGTTTTCCGTCCGTCGTAGTTACAGTATTATCAGCCGGGGTGACCATACCTTCAGGACAGCTTACACCCTCGATGTTGTATATGTTTCCGTATGGGAATACCATATCCTTTGATTCGTTAGCGTCGCCTTCTGATTTCACAATGAATTCGTATGATTCATTTGCCGCAACCTTAGGCTCTGCTGTAACCTTAATCAGATAGCATCCGCCACGCTCTATTGCAGGTGTGCTGTAATCACCGGTAAGGTCAACCGGTGTGAACAATATCTGATCCGTGTTCTGTGGGTTAACACCCTCAAGTTTGCAGAGTTCGGCACCGTCACCGAATGTATCTATAATCTGAGGACCATACACATTCATAGGCAGTGTGATGGCGTTCCATTTATTCAACACGAACTTACGGCTGAGGTGGAACGTATACGACTGCTGGTATTTGTTATGATCAACTGCATCTACATCACGCTGATAAGCGTCAAGACCTATTGCGTTATATCCGATATAATACAGGCCGAAGTTGTCTACATATACACGACCTCCAGTGCCTTTCTTGTTCACACCCAGCTTCAGAGTACCGGTTCCGTTGCCATCATCCGTTACATTAACATATACTCTTACTCTATGATTAGACTCGTCCGGTTCGTATGCATTTCCCTTCGCAAGGAAATAGGCTGCTGCGACGTTGCGGCGGAAATATTGCTTATTTGTTCCCTCAAGTGCATTAGAAAGAGTTGTCACATCGGTATTAAAATCTCTATAATCTGCATCGTTGAGCACCGGTATCAACGTTTCTGCTCCGTTAGCGAACAGATATGCGTTTGAAGCATCTGTTGTATTATCATTATTGTATGCACCGTTCTTATATGTTGCATAGTCATTCTTGTCGAAGAAAGCCTGTGCCTCTACCATATAAAGTCCAGGTTTCAGACCTGTGATTTCCTGAAAGAACTCTACGGGAGACTCTTCACTCGCATTAACAGCTCCTATCTCAAGACATCCGAAAGCACCGTAAGCCCTCGCATAGCCATTATTATTTTCAAAACCAGCTCCACCTTCTGGGATAGCTCCAAGATTCGGATCAATGGTTGTGCAATAGTCGTCATCGTAATAATCCAGACCTGTCACATCCCAGAATCGGTGAATCGCATCACTTACATTTCTGAGGAAGCGTGAGTTTCCTATAAGTCCGGTAATGTTGTAACGTCCCTGCTGTGCGACAGCTTCCAATATTGTATTATAATCGTCACGCTTTATCAGACACCATTCATCCCGTGTTCTTGTACTTACATGAACATAGTCATCGCCATCGTCACCCTGATAATAACTATACCAATAAGTTCTTTGTCTATCACCACTAAAGGATAACTGATATATTTTACTTCCTTCGGCTACTGGGGTGAAACTTATATCAGAATCATCTGTGCCTCTGTCTATATATGTCTTAAATGTATTCCTGGCACCTCCTTCGTTCCAGATATCCACACCAAGACATCCACCTTTATGAGATGGATTATAAATAGCAGACTCAAGTCTATATTCTCCATATTCTCCCTCAGTTGTTTTAGTAACCTCAAAGCGTATTCCTCTATCGCTCAATACAGCCTGCGCTCCGAATTCTCCACCACCATGCACGAATTTCCTGTTGGTAACATTATACAGATAGACATATTCACCTGTACCGGCAACATCCGCAGGATCGACAGCCTTCCCCAGCAGCATGTCGTCAAAGGTCTGGGCGAAGCCACTCTGTGTGCCACCCAATATCAGGAACAGTATCCCGACAAACAATTTAGTAAAATGCTTCATGTTTTTTCCTTTCAAAAATTATACACCGTTATTTGTTACACATTAATCCCACACGGAATGAGACTTCACACCATATTTATTCCCGTATTCTTTCTCCAAGTCCGTTCCGTCGTCAATGGGGGGATTTCCTTCTTCAATGTCAAAGCCAGGATCTGTCGGATCACCGCCGGGATTATACGATGAAAAACTTGCCATAACCGGCTCAGCCTCCATACCCAATACTTTAATGGAAGGCTTCTCATACATTTTCTTTCTCATTTTCTAATTGTTATATACTGATTCGATTTCGTAAACTCAATTTTCAAACTGCCTTCTACATTCACAGAGGCCGGAAATGCTGTTCGCGTCCCGGTCGTGTTGTGCGGAAAATTAACATTCTATAAGAAAAATCATACCTGAATAGGCACAGTGGTTTGCTTTAGTGTAATAATCTTATGTTCGGTTGTTTTTTGCTTAATTTATGTCTATATTACATACACCTCATTCAGAGAGGTACAACGAAATATCGTTTTTTTTAAATTATGGCATATCACATTTGTTATATATGTCATATTATTTGTATTATTCATCCGTTAAATTTTGTAAAAACTTGCATTTTTGTAAGCCGATAATTTGGGTATAATACATATAAGTCATATCTTTGTTACCGAAATCGAACATAACAATACGTACTTTGGCATACCTCTCTGAATGAGGTTTTATATACCATCCATCCACTTTTTATCCACATAAAACAGGGTTGCCAAAATTCGCTCAACCCCTTTATACAAACGGTTTCTCACTCATCTGCGCTACCCATAAAGCCCTTCGTTTCCCACCTATGCCGCATAAGCGATATGTAATATTATGAACATGGCAGACGGGAACGGCATGTAGGGCTTACAGACAGTCACACCTTCATGCATTGGCAGTACATATCTGCACACCTCTTCGAAATATAATCCTGCCACACCCGCCGACGTAGCGCCATCACACAAACCTCTTCTCCACATCCGCGTAATCGTCGGAAAAAGCGGATGTTTACGCATTTGCGCAACAAAAAACGGTCCGGCAGAAATTCTGTGATTGCCGGTCGCAATAAACAGTCTGCGGTTACGGTCCTGAAGAGGCGTTGTTTTTTCTATCGGAGTGAAAACAATATGGGGCACTTACAGATTTCCAGCATCCTGTGGTTTTTCCGTCCGAGTTTTCCGTTCTACCCCGAAAAATAAATGAAAATTTGCGCGCGGACTTTCCTTCGGACGCAAATTCGCGAAAAATAAGAGTTTTCCTCAAGACCTTGTATATCAATAATTTACATTCAGGAGTGACTTTTTCGTCAGACGAAATGCACCGTTTCAGCACGCGATATGGCCCATATCAGGGCCCGATATGCACTGTATCACACCATGAAACAGACAAAACCAGAGGCTGAAACGGGCTTAACCGGAACGCCGAACCAACCATGCGCCACTCCACAGCGGGGTATACCGCAAAGCGGTCCGGCATGAACAAGCCTCCATAAGGCATGATTTAACATTCCTTCACATCTCTTTCGCGATTTTATTTTGTCAAAAAAAAGTCAAGAAAATCTGTAAGTCCGTCGCCCGAGTTTTCTTGAAAGACACAGACTTGAGGTGTGAGAAGAAACGCGATGAAGACTTTTGCACAAGGCGCTGAAGACAGGACGGAGGTGCACGCGGACGCGCAATTCTGTAAAAATGGTTGTCTTATCTGTAATTTTATTGCATCAACGTACGTTTTATTTGCGTAACTTTGCCATCGTGGAAAGGTATGCCCACGCCAACACTCCGCCTCAGCCATACGGCGACACCCCACCGGACGGGACGTGCCACATGCGCGACGGGACGACAGAGCAGCGCAGGACGTATGCAGACAGAGCCGCCTACACCACGGCAGAACGGGGAATGAGCACGCAGGGGCTGCATTTTTTAGGATGCGGATTGATTGAGTTTTACTATTTTTCCGTATCTTTGTATAAGATAACCTGCATTCGGGAAAATGAAAGCAAGCTTTCTTTCCGCTCATTTGCATTATCTTTGTATAAGATAGGATGCGGTTCGGCAATGCCACGTATGGTAAAACTTTGTTTTCCCAACTTGTCACTGCGCTCACCTTTCACTATCTTTGTATAAGATAACCTGCACTCGGGAAAGTGAAAGCAAGCTTTCTTTCCGCTCGTTTGCATTATCTTTGTAAAAGACAGGATGCGGTCCGGCCACACCAGACATTCTAAAAACCGACACAGCGGACACAACCATTAAAACGATAACAAGATATGATCAGAAAACTATTGCTTTCAACATTTGTCTTCATACTGGCGGCGGCAGCAATGGCGCAGTCGAAGGTTTACGTGACGCGCGACATCTCGCCCGAATCTCTCATAAAGATATACGAGGCGCTCGGACGCAAGGCCAAGGGGCGCGTGGCGGTGAAGGTGAGCACCGGCGAGGCCGGCAATCCCAACTATCTGCAGCCCTCACTCATCGGTCCGCTGGTGAAGAAGGTGAAGGGAACCATCGTGGAATGTAACACAGCCTACGGCGGACGGCGCAGCTCGGCAGAGGAACACATGCGCGTGGCAGAGGAACACGGATTCACCAAGATAGCCAAGGTGGACATAATGGACGCCAAGGGCGAGTTCAGAATACCGGTGCGCGACACCACCAACATCAAGTACAACCTTGTGGGAACGGGCCTGAAGGACTACGACTTCATGATAAACCTCGCCCACTTCAAGGGTCACCCCATGGGCGGTCTGGGCGGAGTGATAAAGAACCAGAGCATAGGTGTGGCATCGGCCAACGGCAAGGCCTACATCCACACGGCCGGCTATCAGGACAAGGTGGAAGGCATGTGGGCGCACACCAAGAACCAGGACGGTTTTCTCGAGTCGATGGCTGCGGCGGCACAGGCCGTGGCCGACTACTTCGGCGACAGAATACTGTACATCAGCGTGATGAACAACATGTCGGTGGACTGCGACTGCGTGTCGAAGCCTGAAGCTCCGGCTCTGAAGGACTACGGCATCCTGGCATCGCTCGACCCCGTGGCCCTCGACCAGGCTTGCGTGGACATAATATTCAACATGACGGCATCTGAGGGCAACGACAACGCTCCGCTAAAGGAGCGCATCAGCTCGCGCCACGGCACACACACCATAGAGCACGCCGAGAAGATAGGACTGGGCAGCCGCAAATATCAGCTCATAAGCATAGACAAATAAAACAAACACTACAATAACATCATGCAACACGAAGCCAAACTGTACACACTCTCGCTGAGAGAACAGCGCACCTATGCGCTCACAGCTCTCTTTGTGCTCGGCAACATAGCCTTACCGCAGCTGTGCCATCTGGCACCTTACGGCGGACAGATGTTTCTGCCGATATTCTTCTTCACGCTCGTCGGAGCATATAAATACGGTTTCACGGTAGGACTGGCCACCGCCGTGCTCTCACCCATCGCCAACTCGCTGCTCTTCGGACGCCCCGCCGGCGCCATGCTGCCGCCGATGCTGATACAGTCGGTGGTGCTCGCCGCAGTGTCGGCAGCCCTCGCCCGCCGCATGGCCGACAGGGTCACGCCCGCCGCTCTGGCGTGTGTGGCCACAAGCTGTCTGCTTGCCGGTCTGCTCATAGAGCGCGCCATGATAAGTGTCGACCACAGTGTGCTCACCTCGATGGTGCGCGCCGTGCCGGGACTTCTGCTCCAGATATTCGGAGGATATTATCTCATCAGAAAACTATAAAACCACTGAAAGATGCTGAGAAAGACAAGAATAATACTCGCCGCGGTGTTCTATGTGCTCATCACGCTGCTGTTTCTCGACTTCACGGGCACGCTGCGCTTCTGGCTCGGATGGACGGCCAAGATACAGTTTCTGCCGGCCGTGCTGGCGCTGAACGTACTGGTGGTGCTGGCACTCATCGTGCTCACGCTCATCTTCGGACGCATCTACTGCTCCGTCATCTGTCCGCTGGGCATCATGCAGGACATCATAGCGCGACTGGGACGACGCGGACGACGCAACAAATACAGCTATTCGCCTGAGAAGAAGTGGCTGCGCTACGCCATGCTCGCCTTCATGGTGGTGACGCTTGTGGCAGGACTGGTGCCGCTGGCGGCGCTAATCGCCCCCTACAGCAGCTACGGACGCATGGCCGCCAACCTCATGCAACCTGTATATATAGGTGTGAACAATCTGCTGGCCATGGCTGCCGAACACTTCGACAGCTACGCCTTCTATGAACGCGACGTGTGGGTGCGCTCGTGGGCTACGTTTGCCGTGGCTGCGGTGTCGTTCGTAGTCATAGCCGTTCTGGCGTGGCGCGGGGGCCGTACCTACTGCAACACCATCTGTCCTGTGGGCACGGTGCTCGGCTTTTTATCACGTTTCTCGTGGCTGAAGATACGCATCGACGAGAACAAATGCACCAGCTGCCGCCTCTGCGAACGCAACTGCAAGTCGGCATGCATCGACATAAAGAACCATAAAGTGGACTACAGCCGCTGCGTGGTGTGCGGCGACTGCGTGGGCAAATGCAAGTTCGACGCGCTGAGCTACACCGCACGCAAACCCAAACCGGCCGTTGCCAAGGCGGCAAAGGCTGAAGGCGGCACAAAGGTGGATACCTCGAAGCGTGCCTTCCTCTTCGGAGCGGTGACAGCAGCTGCATCGGCCGCCATAGCCGAGGAAAAGGTGAAGCTCGACGGCGGACTGGCAAAGATAGAGAAAAAGGTAAGCCCCGAGCGCCAGACACGCATCACTCCGCCGGGATCTTTGTCGGCACGCCACATGGCTCAGCACTGTACCGCGTGCCAGCTGTGCGTGGCCGAGTGTCCGAACGACGTGCTGCGCCCATCCACAAAGCTCGACACCTTCATGCAGCCCGAAATGTCGTACGAGCGCGGCTACTGCCGTCCGGAATGCACACGCTGCTCTGAGGTGTGCCCGACGGGTGCCATCAAGCTCACCACGAGCGCCGAGAAGACGGCCATACACTTCGGTCACGCCGTGTGGATAAGAAAGAACTGTGTGCCGATAACCGACGGACAGGCCTGCGGCAACTGCGCGCGCCACTGCCCGGTGGGCGCCATCACCATGGTACCTCTCTATCCAGAGGCACAGGAAGGCGAGGAGAAGGACGAGAAGAAGGCACGCCTGATGATTCCCGTTGTCAACGAGGAGATGTGCATCGGATGCGGAGCGTGCGAGAACCTCTGCCCATCGCGTCCGTTCCCGGCCATATACGTGGAAGGCCACGAGGTGCACCGCAGAAGATGACCGGCCGCGCACCATTCATAAAAAGCATTGCCAACACACAATAAAGAAACATATATGACAAACATAAAAGACAAGATATCACGAAGAGGTTTCCTCAAACTCATGGGCGGAACGGCCGCTGCGGCAACGGCAGCAATGACGGGATGCAAGGAGAAGGACCTCTCGACAGAAGACGACTACAAGAATCAGGTGGAGCCGCCGAAGGGTAAGATGACCTTCCGCACCGACCCGAAGACGGGTCAGAAGGTCTCGATACTGGCCTACGGCATGATGCGTCTGCCGTCGGAAGAGCGCGGATCGGCACGCGAGAACGCCGACGCGCCCATCGATCAGGAGCAGGTGAACCGCCTCGTCGACTATGCCATAGAGCACGGTGTGAACTATTTTGACACGTCACCAATGTACTGTCAGGGCATGTCGGAGCGCGCTACGGGCATCGCTCTGAGCCGTCATCCGCGCAATTCTTACTTCATAGCCACCAAGATGTCGAACTTCGCGGCAGAGAATCAGACGCGCGAAGGGTCGATAGCCATGTTCGAGAACTCGCTCAAGGAGCTTCAGGTGGATTACATCGACTTCTATCTGCTCCACATGATCGGCGGCAGCGGCATGGAGGAATTCCGCCAGAGATTCATCTACAACGGCATTCTCGACTGGCTGCTTGAGCAGCGCGAGAAGGGACGCATACGCCATCTGGGATTCTCTTACCACGGCGACGTAAGCGTGTATGACTATCTTCTGGCCAACCACGACAAATACAAGTGGGACTTTGCCATGATTGAGCTCAACTATCTTGACTGGAAACACGCCAAGGACATAAACGACAGCAACACCAACGCCGAGTATCTCTACAACGAACTCGACAAGCGCAAGATTCCGGTAATGGTGATGGAACCGCTGCTCGGCGGCCGTCTCTCCAACGTGCCGGAGCCCATCGCCGTGGAGATAAAGCAACGCGCGCCGGAACAGACGGTGGCGTCGTGGGCGTTCAGATATGCTGCCAGCAAGCCGCGCGTGCTCACAGTGCTGAGCGGAATGACCTATATGGAGCACCTGAAGGATAATCTTCTCACCTACAGTCCGCTCGTTCCGCTGAAAAAGGAAGAGGAGGACTTCCTCGAGCAGATAGCAAAGAAGATCCTGACGTTCATGCTCATACCGTGCAACGACTGCAAATACTGCATGCCGTGTCCCTACGGTGTTGACATTCCGGGCATACTTCTACACTACAATCTCGTGAAGAGCGAGGAGCGGCTGCCCGAGGACAAGCGCGACCCGAACTACGCACGCTACCGCCGCGAGTTCATCATCGGACAGAACCGCGCCGTGGATGAGGAGCGACAGGCCAACCACTGCATAGGCTGCGGACAATGTCTGTCGCACTGCCCGCAGCGCATCGACATCCCGACACGCCTGCACGAGATAGACCAACTTGTTGAAAGATTAAAACAGAAGCTATGAGACTGACGGCAATCTGCATGGCTCTCATGGCATCGGCGGCGGCCGGTGCCGAAACAACTGTATTCAATGATTCCATCAGACAGAACATCGCCGAGGTGGTGGTCACGGGTACACGCAATACCACCGACGTGCGACATCTGCCCATGACCATATCCACCGTCAACCGCAAACAGCTCACGGCCGACTTCCGCGAGTCGGTATTGCCCACAGTCAACGAGCTTGTGCCGGGACTGTTCGTCACGAGTCGCGGAGTGATGGGTTACGGAGTATCCACCGGAGCGGCGGGTTCTATAAAGCTGCGCGGCATAGGCAGCGGAGCATCGATGCTTGTTCTCGTTGACGGACAGCCGCAGTATGCAGGCCTCTACGGCCATCCCATACCCGACGCGTGTCTCACCATGACGGCGGAACGCGTGGAAGTGCTGCGCGGACCTGCCTCACTGCTCTACGGATCGAACGCCATGGGCGGCGTGATGAACATCGTTACGCGACAGGCAAAGGCCGACGGCGTGAGGACAGACATATCGTTCGAGGGCGGATCGTACGGTTCGCTGCACGGCGAAGTGGGCAACGAGGTGAAGGCGGGACGTTTCTCCAACGCCGCCGCACTGTCCTACAGCCGCACCGACGGCCACCGTCCCAACTCGCAGTTTGAGCAGTTCGCCGGATTCATCCGGCCCGTATGGGCGTTCAGCGACAACAGGAAGGCGAGCGGCGAGGCCAATGTGACTTACTTCAAGAGCTCGAACCCCGGACCGGTATCGGCTCCGCTGATAGACAACGACATGAAGATAACACGAGGAACGGCTGCCCTGGCGCTGGTGAACGACTACGACCGCACATCGGGAGCACTGCGGGTGTATTACAACTGGGGCCATCACAACATAAACGACGGTCACACAGCCGACGAGAGTCCGCGCACATCGCTCTATCTGCACGACGACGTCATGGCGGGAGTGTCGCTCTATCAGAGTGTGGAACTCTTCGGAGGCAACCGCACAACGGTGGGTTTCGACTACCAGCACTTCGGCGGAAAGGCATGGAACAGAGCCATTGAGGGAGGCGCCGAGACGGTGATAGCCGACAAGACGCAGGACGAATTCGCCGGCTACGTGGACTTCAGACAGGACATAACGTCGTGGCTCACGGCCGACGCAGGACTGCGTGTGGACCATCATTCGCGCTCGGGCACACAGCTCGTACCGCAGGGCGGTCTGTCGTTCCGGCTCTCACCGGACGCCGAGATAAGGGCAATGGTGAGCCGCGGATTCCGCAACCCGACCATAAAAGACATGTATATGTTCAATCCGAAGAACCCCGATCTGGAAGCGGAAAGCATGACCAACTACGAACTGTCGTGGTCGCAGCGGTTCATGGACGGCAGACTGAAGGCCGGCATAAACGTGTTCTACCTCAAGGCCGACAACCTCATAACAACCGTCTTCACCGACGGACGTCCGCTGAACGTGAACACCGGCAAGACGGAGAACAGCGGTGTGGAGGCCGAAATGGCGCTGCGTGCATCGCAGAACCTGACCATCGACGCCAACTACAGCTATCTGCACACGAGCGCACACATCACCGGCGCACCCGAACATAAGCTGTACGCCGGAGCGACATACACTCTGAACCGGCTCACACTGAACACCGGACTGATGTATTTTGCCGGTCTGCTCACCAGCGAATCGACCAATGACACGTCGCACGCAGCCCTCTGGCACCTCACAGCGAGCCTGCGCGTGGGCAAGGCTATCAATCTGTATGTAAGAGGCGAGAACCTTCTCGCACAGAAATACGAGATAAATAAGGGTTTCACAATGCCGCGAGCTACTGTAACGGCGGGCTTGAAACTCAGTCTGTAATAATTTTTATACAATCGGGAGCGCAGCATTTTGAAACTTCAAAATTTGCTGCGCTCCTTCTTTTACAGTATCTTTGCATGACATAAAAAATGCCCGGCAATGTGAAAACAAGATTTCATTATGCCGTCTTATGTTCTCACGAACACTGAGGACGAAGCGTACCGAACAACCAAAAAAGGAAAACTGAGATATATTATGAAAACATTTGGGAAAAACATTCCCCTCATCGCAATCGTTGTCATAGGTTTGGCAACGCTGTTACCGTTTCTCTGGCAAAACGACTTTTTCAGCATGGACGAACCCCGGGAGGCCATGGTGGCCGTATCAATGCTGAAAGACGGAAACTTCATACTGCCCTTCACATCGGGTGGCGACCTGACGGCTTGTCCGCCACTCTATCATCTGTGCGTGGCGCTGGTGTCGCTGCCATGGGGCCACGTGAGCGAATTCAGTTCTCGACTGCCCGCAGCCCTGTCGCTCATAGTGATGTGCGCAGTGGTCTTTGCCTTCATGCGTAAACGCACAACAACACTGCGCGCCATGCTCGCACCGTTCGTAATGCTCACCGCCTACGGACTGCACCGCGAGGCAATGGCATGCAATCCCGACATAATGGGCGCGGCCTTCGCCACAGGAGCGATGCTGCTGCTCTACCGCTGGCATGAGAACGGCGCCAGCCGTCTGCCACTTGCAGCCACACTCTGCATGGCTCTGACAGGACTGACCACAGGTCCGCTCATGATGTTGCTGCCACCGGTGGTGATGTATGTCTATCTTCTTGTACGCGGCGAAAGCGGAAAAGGCATGGCAGCAAGACTGGCGCTGTGCACCGTCATCGCACTTGTTGTACCGGCACTGTGGTACACCGCAGCATTCATGCAGGCAGGAGGACGTTTCGGCGAACTGTTCATGGCCTACCACTACGGTTCGCTCAAAGGCATAACAACGCAAAACCTGTTCGACCATAACTTTGTAGGCAATCTGGCATATGCAGCCACCGGTTTCGCACCTTGGCTCATATTCATCATGTTCACACTCTTCGCACGTCCGTGGCGGAGCACCGGCATAGAACCGACATTCCGCGCACTGATGCAGTATATGCGCACGGCGTCGCCGCTTACAGCATTCACCTTCACCGCAACGCTCACGCTTCTGGTGCTCTCATGGCTGCCCACGGGCCATCACGATATAAGCCTTCTGTGCTGCCACGTGTTCCTTTCGATGTTCACAGCGCTCTACATAGCATGGCTCTCACGCCGTCACAAGAGTCGCACGGTGGCCGCATTCGCTGCCTTCACGGCGCTTGCAGGCATACTGTTCAGCGTGGCTTTCCAGGTATTGCAGTCGGGAGTGTTCTCCGGAATATTCTTCGGCGAACGCAAGGCCAATGCGCGTCTGTCAATGATAAAATCGCTCTACGACATCACACCCGACACAACTGAGACGACACTGATGGTTATTCCGGGCATAATAGGAATACTTGTGGTTGCCGTACTGTTCATAAGACGCCTGCGCCACAACGTCCGCACGCTCACTCTCGGAACGCTCTGCGTGATTTTCTCCGTATATATCGCTCTCGACGGAGTGTGCCGTCCTACGATGCTCAACGTGGTGTCGCTGCGCCAGATGACGGACGTGGTGAACCAGGTGTTCCCGAAACAGAAACTCTACTCGTATATCTCAAAACCGGGCATGCAGATGTTCGGAGCCGACTTCTATCTGGGCGGACGCATACAGGCATTCGAAAATCCGGCTCCCGACAGCCTCGGACGAGTGAAGAAACCGTCGAGCGGCATACTGCTCATACCCGAAAAGGACAGCGAAGCATTCATAGCACGTCACAAGGACTACATATTCCAGCAGCGCATGCGCTCGCTCGGACACCCCACAGAGGTGCGCGACAGAATAAAATTCTATAAGTTCATACACAACTCAAAGAAGAATTCGGCTAAGGACACCTACGACCCGATGTCGATAGAAATAAAATAAAACTCACCAGATGCCGCCGGAGGACATGAAACATCAACCATACGTGAGGCTCGAGAGTCTGTGCATAGGCTACCGCACGAGCCGGCACGGGCAGCGCATAGTGGCAGAAGGAATTGACGCCACACTGCCTGAGGGACAGCTGACATGCCTCATCGGGCGCAACGGAACAGGAAAATCGACCCTGCTGCGCACCGTGGCCTCACTGCAGCCGATGCTCGGAGGAAAGATATTCATAGGCGGCGACGACAGCGCAACACTCTCACAGAAGGACATGGCACGGCGGGTGAGCATAGTGCTGACGGCTGCTCCGGACGCCATAAACATGGACGTGGCACAGCTCGTGGCGCTGGGACGCACACCCTACACCGGTTTCTGGGGTTCGCTCAAAGGCAGCGACCTGCGCGCCGTACAGCGTGCACTGAGTCTGACAGACACCTCGCATCTGGCCCACAGAACCGTGAGCACCCTGAGCGACGGACAACGGCAGAAGGTGATGGTGGCCAAGGCGCTCGCACAGGAAGCGCCGCTGATGCTGCTCGACGAGCCCACCGCCTTTCTCGACTATCCGTCGAAGGCGCGGCTTATGCAGCTGCTCGGCCAGCTGGCACACGAGGAAGGCAAGACCATACTGCTCTCAACACACGACATAGAGATGGCCCTGCGCACGGCAGACAGGCTGTGGCTCATGGACGAGGACTCGTTCACGGAGGGCACGACGGAACAGATGATGGCCGACGGAACGATAGACCGCTTCACCGACGGACTGATGCCGCACAATGTGATGTACCCGCAGCGGTGACCGGCAGCGCACGCCTACCGAAACAACGACAACAAAACACTCTAAAAAAGAAACGATATGGAAAACGAATTTCTCAATCTTATCCGCACACGGCGCAGCTGCCGCAGATATAAAGCCGAACAGGTGGACGACCAACTGCTCGAAGAAGTGCTCAAGGCAGGCACCTACGCACCGACCGGACACGGCTCTCAGGCACCATTCATCGTGGCTGTGCAGAACGCCGAACAGCGTGCTGTGCTCACAAGAATGAATGCCGAGGTGATGGGCGTGACGTCCGACCCGTACTACGGCGCACCGACAATAGTGCTGGTGTTCGCACCGGCCGACTACGCCAACGCGTTTCAGGACGGAAGCTGCGTGCTCGAGAACATGATGCTCGCCGCACACGCCGTGGGACTGGCTTCATGCTGGATAAACCGCGAACACCAGATGTTTGCCACCGAAGAAGGCCGGCAGCTGATGAAGCAATGGGGACTGCCCGACGGTCTTATGGGCATCGGCGCACTGTCGCTGGGTTATGCCGACGGCGAGCCGAAGGAGCCGAAACCGAGAAAAGAAGATTATTACCGCGTGATACGCTGACAGGCGGAGGCTGCAAGACAGCCCGTCTGAGCATGCGAGAGAGTCCGTTTCACCGGCTGAAACGGGCCGTTACACAGCATGAGAGAGCCTTTCCTGCACAACAGGAAAGGCTCTTTTGTTTTTCCATAGTGTAAAGACGGGCGGAAAGGCTTGCGCGGACCATTCTGCAACACCGCACCAAGCACCGTCCCGTCAGTCGGGGAGTATGACGACAGACACCGGAACATAGTCGGCCGGACTGAAGCGGCGGAGGGCTTGCGAGGCCGTGTAGGTGCCGCGATACTGTGTCAGTCCGCCGAAGTTGTAAAGCCGTCCGTCAACACACTCCACCGCGCCATACCACTCGAACGATCCGAGCATGCGCAGCGGTTCGGGCGAACCAATGCCTGCCGCGTAGCGGGTCACGGCGCCGCCGTCCATGGCGTATATCTGATTTCCCACAACACCGATGAACGAGAACTCGTTGCTCAGCGAGTCGGTTGGTGTGCAGTCGGTGGTGCGGAGCGTGCCTCCGCTCAGAGCATGGGCACGGTGGAAAAGGTCGTCGAGCAGCCATGTTGTGCCGTTGCCGTCGGAAGTGACAGTAGGTTCGGCGAAATACTGTCCGTGGGCTGTAGTGCCTTCGGGCGTGGCAGTCATGTTGCCGTTGCCGTCGTAGGCCAGAGCGTAGGTCTCTATGTTGTCTGTCGTCACCACATACAGGCTGTTGCCCTCGACAGAAGCCGCGAGAGGCGTGGCTGAACGCAACGCAGCCGTATGCCATTTTCCGCCGGAGAGAGAGTAGATGCCGCTCGGACCGACTATCAGCGGCATGCCGTCCCACATGACGCCGGCACCGTCTTCGGGTATGTCGGCGTAGGTTTTCTCCTCACCCGTGGCCGTATTGTACGAACGGAATTCGTAGCACGGCGTGGTGCTCACGTTGCCGAGCGTTGTGCGTTCTATTATTCCGCCACCATAATATATTGTACTGCCGTCGGTGAAATGGATGTTGGCGGAGCCTTCGTTGGCGAGGTCGTCAAGGTCGTGGAACACTATGTTCTGCTTCACACGCAGGGTGTTGACCGACGCTTCGCCGGCGATGGAGAACTTGCCTTCGGCCACTCCGTCGGCATTGAGCACCACATACGGGTTGGCTGTGTAAGTCTGACCTTTCTTTATATAGACAATCGGTTCTTTGGAAGGCGTCGATGCATTAGGATCGGTGAACGGAAAAGCCGCGCTCTCCGAGGCGAGCTGCTGCATGGTGCTGGTGGATTCGCGGCCGTTGTATATGTCGACGTATATGCCGCCATTCTCATAGCGCGCCGCCGTGAGCACAACGCCCGGAGCCTCATCGGCCTCGCCGGCCGGCTGATGAACCACTATCTGCGACGAGTCGGCCGCCGCACGGGCATGGGCACGGCTGCGCATGGCACTGCCGAAACGTATGTATCCGGTGCGGGCCACACCCGTAAGGTTGCGCGCTGCCACTATCTGCACGCTCTCGCCTCCCTTGCCGCCCATCTGCGAAAGCTGCAGCCAGTCGGCCGACGAGGTGGCTTCCCACGGCTCGTCAACAGGTATGGCGATGGTCTGCTGCGCTCCCACAGCCGCCAGTTCCACCGCATCTTCCACAGGAGGAACAGGATCGGGGCCGGGCACAGCTTCGCCGTCGTCGGCACACGAAGCAAACATCATGACGGCCAATGCTCCTACAGCCGTCATGGGAAACAATGATCTGAACTTTTTCATAGCGTTTATGTTTTTTGTATTGTTGGTTGATGCAATATCGGCAGATGCGGCAAGGACATGCCGGAAGCTGCGACATACAGCATTGCGGCCGGCATACCTTGTCGGGAACAAAGAAAACATATTTACGCACACTGCGCATAACTGCTTTCCGTGATTTTGAAGAAAGGACGTATTACGGGCTACGTGGAAATTCCGCGAGGATTGGTTGCAATAAGAAAACAGTGGCATAAATAGTGTATCGTCGCTGTTGTTGCAGGCAGAAAGGAAAGCAATCGGGGGCAGTTACAGATTTTCAGCATCGTGCGGTTTTTCCGTCCGAGTTTTCTGTTCTACCCCGAAAAATAAGCGAGAATTTGCGCGCAGACTTTCCTTCGGACGCAAATACGCGAAAAATAAGAGTTATTCTCAAGACCTTGTATTTCAAGAACTTACATTCAGAAGCGATTTTTTCGTCTGACGAAATGCACCGTTTCGGCACGTGATATGGTCCATATCAGGGGCTGAAACTCGCAATATCACACCATGAAACAGACAAAACCGGAGGCTGATATGGGCATTATCGGAGTGCAGTATGAGGTTGCCGGCACTCCACAACAGGGTATGCGATAAGACGCTTCGGATGCAAACGGGCTTTATAATACCGTATTTAACATTTCTTCACATCTCTTTCGCGATTTTATTTTGTCAAAAAAAAGTCAAGAAAATCTGTAAGTACGTCGCCTGAGTTTTCCCTGAAAAAGCCGACACGACAACTGAGAAAATGCACCGGAAACATGCGTCCTTCTTGCACACGGGATTTATCGGTTGTGGCAACGCGGATTTATCGTCACGCGGGAAATGCGCTGCCGCTGTTCATACAGCTCCGCTTTGTCCGAAGGTTTTTCTTCATTACACGATGCTTCATGTGTAGAACCTGTCCCCAACGGATTTCCATAAAGCCGTCTTTCGGCCTTCTCCACATGGCACAGAAGCGACTCTGGCAGTACAAATACAGGGTAGAACCAAGGCGTTTTAGCCTAAATTAACGCGGAGTTACAGAAATGGAAAAGTTACTTCCACGCTATGTATTACTTTTGCCGCAGTAAAAATGATGATAAGAAAAAACGGGCAGCAAAAATGACTGACTGCCTGATATATTAAATAAGGTATGACTATGAAGACTTACAAACCAAACATTTCCTCCCACTACGTAAGCGGAGGACAAAGCAAACTAACCCGGGAACAACGGGACGAAGGCCGGAAAATGATGGAAGACGCATTCGTAAGACTGATGAACGAAAGCGAAAAGGGACACATCCGCTGGACAGGCACGCAGAAGGATCTTATGGAACTGACTTACATCGCATACAGAGGATGTGTCGTGAGACACACCGACGGAAGTCCGGCACTCATGTCCGAACTGGCAAGGACAATATGCACGCGGCTGGGCATGCACATGCCTGCAAATCCGTACAAGGTGGCGGCAAAGGCTATGGCGCGCAAGGGAGTGAAGCAACTGGCATATCTGGAACGCTTCTGCTGGCTGCACTTCGTGGCGGGAGTGGCCGATCCGACGGCCGCGGAGATAGGACACGCGAAATGAGAAACTTTCTCACACATGGAAAAACACAGACTTCTTAATAATCATTTATCAGAAAAAACACACAAAAAGCAACATGAACACAATCGATCTTAACCAGAATCTCAGTCCGCACTTCACACTCGAGGAGTTCGTGAGGTCGGGCACTGCCGTAAGACACAACATCGACAACACTCCGAAAGAGGAACATGTGGAACGTCTGAGGGAGCTCTGCACCAACGTGCTCGAGCCTCTGCGGCGACGTTTCGGGGTGATAAGGATAACCAGCGGCTACCGCTGCGAGGAACTGAACAGAAAGGTGGGAGGCGCCAACGGCTCGCAACACCTGCGCGGCGAGGCTGCCGACATCAACGTGTCGGGAAAGGACGGAGGAATGAAGATGTATGAGTACATACGCGACAACCTGCCCTTCGACCAGCTGCTGTTCGAGAACAAGGCAAAGAGCGGCATATACTGGCTGCACGTGAGCTACAGAAGCGACGGACGCAACCGCCACGACTGCGGCATAATAAAGATGTGATGTGCTGACACAAGAAAAGCGCGGCGAACGCAATCATCTGCGTCCACCGCGCTTACAGGTAGTTTTTATAAACAGAAGCTAATATAAAATTGTTTTATCTCACTACTACTTTGCGACCGTTTACAACGTATATGCCCTTAGGCAGATTGTCTGTAGAGTTGCCGTCGGATACTTTCTGGCCGTTGAGATTGTAAACGCCTGTAGCAGAAGCAGCCGGAGCATCTTCGCTCTCAATGTTCTCAATGCCGTTGGTCTGTCCACCACCGAAGTCAACAGAGACATTCTTGCTCTTCACAACATTGCCTGCAGCGTCAACTTCCTGAAGTGTCCACATAGTTCCGATAAGTCCGTTCCATGTGCTGTTCAGGTAGTAAACCTTGCCGGCGCTGAGCACATAGCTGAGCGCAGGAACGCTTTCCGGTCTGTAGAAATATCCGGTGAACAACAGGTCATGGCCTCCGCCCATGCCGGTCTTGTATGTCTTGGTAACCTTTCCGGCTTCGTACTTCGGAGTTTCTTCTTCTCCAGTGAGCAGGTCTGTAAGCGTATTTGCACGTGTCACACCTTCAAACTGATATATCGGACCGCTATATTTGATAATACCGTTGATGCCTGCGTCCTTGCTGTACACATTAAACTGATAAGGCTCATTGCGTGCTACACCGGGAGCATCTGTTACCTTAACGGCATAACATTCTCCTGCATAGATGGCAATATCGTTACCGCTGCCTTCTTTCAGAGGAACAGGATTGAACTGTATACGGTAACCGTCATTTATGAGTCCCTCAAGCTCGCAAAGCTCTGCATTGTCGCCGAATGTAGCAAGAACCTGTGTCTTTGTGAGGTTCACCGGCATAACCAATGCCTCCCACTTCGGATCTGTAACAGTTGTACCGAAAGTTTCTCCGAAGTCGCGCGAAAGATTGAATCGACGGTTGAACTCATACTTGTTCTCATCAATACCTCCAAGATTTGCAGATGTCATCTCGTCGCTATTGGAACTATAAGCATTGAGGCCGAACTCGTTGGAACCTGAATAATATATTTTGATATTGTCAACATACAGACGTCCTTCAGCTGTATTCTTTGTTACACCTATTGTAAGCGTTCCATCATTTTTACCAGGTTCAGACTCTGTAACTGTTACAGCAATTGTCACAAGATGGTTTGTCTCATCGGGCGTATAAATAGCAACATCTCTAGATATAGTTCCATTATTTGTAGCAAGGAACTCACCTGCAGCCACGTTACGACGGAAATAATACTGAACATCATTCTCAGTCTCGTTGCTATTAAATTCAGCCTGATGCCTTGTTATATAACCATTGAATGCAGTTTGTTCTTCTGATGTAAGCTGAGGAATAAGCGCTCCTTCAGAAATGCCATCAGTGCCGGCTGCAAACAAATATCCTATATTATTTCCATTTGTTATTTTTCCTGTCTCTTGGTTATCATCAGAAACAAATGCCTGCGCTGTAATAACATAAGTACCGGGTTTCAGACCGTCATATGTCTGGCGCATAATGATTGGCTCACGCATCTCCGCTGTTCCGAACGCACCGTAATCAGTAACATAACCACCACTTGCATAAGGATAATTACCACCATTTCCAATATAAGGAGAGATACCACGGAAAGCACCTTTTTCTTCAATTCCTACATGCGTCAAACCGAGTTGAGCACCCTGATCATTGGTGACACTTACATATTTTCCATCTTTATTATATACATCTTCAGATATCTTTGCTCCTATCTGGCTACCATCCCAGTCATACCAACTCCAAGAATATTTCTCAGGAATGTTACGCAAGAAACGTGTATTAAGGAACAAACCACTCACATTGATATTGGTCTGCGCTGTAACACTAAGAAGAACATCACGGAAAGATACACGTGGAATAATGAGCCATTGCGTATTACTTGGAGCGCTGCCTACAGTTGATAATGCACCATTTGAAGAAGATGTAAGATAATGATAGCTTGTTCCTATAAAGGATGTTGTATAATAAATATTACCGTTCTGTATAGTCCATGTACGATCTTGATCAAGATAAATGCCATTATCAAATAAGCCAGAACCTTCACCAAGATATTGTCCGTTACTAGGGTTCGGATTTTTCATTGAACTCTTGAACTTATATCCACTGCCATCTTTCTCCAAATCAAATCTGATTCCTCTATCACCTAAAACAGCATGCGTGCCATTATCACCACCGGAATTCACAAATCTGTATGTATTGACACCATTCTGAGTTGTCATACAACAAAGATATATACCATCAGAATAACCCATTGCAGCATCTGGAGACACAGCATAATTTTCCCATGGAATCTGCTGTTCGTGTCCAAATTCTCCTCCCTGAGCAAAAGTTTTGTTCACAAAGAATGTTGTCATGAAGACAACCATCATAGAAAACAATAAAATCTTTCTCATACTTAACATCCTTTCCATTTTAAAGATTATTATCCCAGACATTTCTTCTGCGTACGCCTGATGCGCCACCGTCTGTAACAACTTCAGTCTCTCCTCCACCGTCTGGTGTAAATCCTCCGATAGGAGGCACACCTGTTCCATAGTCGATTTCTCCGACTTCATCACCAAATGCAGCAGACGAAGCATTCAGGATATCGCCTTCATACTCTACGCACACAACCTCCGTGCACGGAACTACATAATTTTTCTTTCTCATTGTTATTTATTGCGTTAATACCAAAATTCCATAGCGTTCTGTCTCTTATCCGTACAGGTTATTAATAAAGCATGTATCATGCTTGCAAATACAATGAACAGACAATACTTTCTCTGGCCTCTTTCAGCACAAGGCTCATGTATCATGCTTGCAAATACAATGAACAGACAATAATTATATTACCATAATAAGAATATCACACTTAAATATACCAAACTTCTCGCTGGTTATTCTTTTCTTCCACAAAATTAGTAATTTATATATCATATATATAATCTCCCCCCGCAAAGTTTATTTAACCACAGTTAAATATTTTTCACAATTATATTACCACACAAAACTACAAATCACTGTTTTTTTTGTTAATGATTGCAAATCATCCGATTTCTTCTCATGAAACAGTCGAGCACATATTTTATAATAAATCAGGCTCCCCAAAATGTACATCGCACGATGATACAATCAACAATATCTGCTTATTAAAACATGATACAAATATGTTTATCACACAAATTAAAAAAAATAAAAAACGATCTTTTTGATATAGAAGTCGCTTTGCATTTACTTCCATAATTATTATCTTTGTGTCATACATCTCAGAACAAATCATAAAACCATCATGTCATGAATACGAAAAACCTAATCATTGCAACAGCGACAATGCTGTGCTCTCTTACTGCGACAGCGCAGGACAGGGCCGACCAACAACATCTGACCGACCCCAATTCGTTCTCTATGATTCTGCTCGGCGATCCGCAGGGCTACGTGAAATACGACATCAACCAGCCTATATTCGAACTCACCACGGCATGGTGTGCCGACAACATCGACAGCCTCAGGATAAAGGCGGTGCTCTGCACGGGCGATATGGTGGAGCAGAACGAGAACATCGTAAGGAACAGAGCCATGCTCAACCAGACCAGCCGGCAGATGTGGGAATGGGCATCGCACTGCATGAAACGTCTGGACAACAAGGTGCCGTACATCATCTCGACGGGAAACCACGAATACGGATACGTGAGAGGCGACGAGGGATTCACTCATTTTCCGGAGTATTTCCCCTTCGAGCGCAACAGCAAATGGGCGGAATGTGTGGTGAGCGCCTTCCCCAACCGCGAAGGAAAAGTGTCGCTCGAGAACGCGGCATACGAATTTGAGGACAAGGCATGGGGCAAGATGCTCGTCATAGCAGTGGAATGGGCACCAAGAGACGAGGTGCTGACATGGGCGAAAGACCTTGCCGACAACAAGTACAAAGACCATAAGATAATGCTCCTGCTCCACTCCTTCCTGTGGGAACGCACTGCCGAGCGCACCGAGAACGAAGACTACAGGATAAATCCGCGCAACTACGGACAGGACGTATGGAACAAACTGGTATTCCCGTGCAAGAACATCGGACTGGTGATGTGCGGACATACGGGCAAGCCGGGCGAGTTTGAGGACAACGTAGCCTACCGCAAGGACAAGAACTCGGCAGGCAAACAGGTGCACCAGATGATGTTCAACGTGCAGACCCTCGGCGGTGGATGGGAAGGCAACGGAGGCGACGGATGGCTACGCATACTGGAGTTTATGCCCGACGGAAAGACAATAAAAGTAAGAACATACTCGCCACTGTTCGGAATATCGCCGGCAACCAAACATCTGGCACACCGCACTGGCGGGTGCGACCAGTTCGACATGGTGTGGGAATGAGCCTGCTCACACACAAACCTCTGCCACATCAGCGGCACTTCCACAACACCGCCGCGACGCATGCGCAAACGTGCTTTCGGCAGACCACGTCACCATCGTCGCGCGACAAAGCCCATACCGGCTTGCGAAAGAGCCCGTTTGAGGGTCTGAAACGGCCCGTTTCATGCCCTGAGAGAGCCCATTCCGCGCCCTGAAACAGGCTGTTCCGCAAGCCCGAAAAGCCTGTTCCGCAGACCACCCGGCGCACCGACGGCCGAAACAGTGCTTATGACAGACAAAACATGCCATTCTGCAACCGCAGCCGGACTGCGCCCTGCACGCGCCGCTGTCGTGGCTCATACAGTATGAACAGCAGGAAAATACGCAATATAAAGGATGAGAAAAAAATTAATACTGCTATATATAATAATGTGTACGGCATGCGCCGCAGCAGCGCAGGATGCCGATCGGCGTGCGGGAGAGCTGATAAACGATTCAAGATATTTCGAGCTTGAACAGATGATGCGCACGCCTGAGGCTTCACGGCTCTCGCCTTTCATGCGACGACTGACGTCGGCTCTGACGGCCCACTACTTCAACCGCCCGTCGGAAGCATGCCTCTATATCGACTCGCTGCTACAGGAGAACCAGGCAGAACTGGGCACAGAGAGTTCGCTGAGCATGGCTTTTCTCATGGGCCGCGACCTTGCCTACGCCGGCAGATACGCCGATGCGGCAGCATTTATGGACGACATGACGACGCAGATAAGAACCATTGCCGTGCAGCATCAGGCTGCCGACACTTCATCACTGAAAGCTCTGACAGCCGAAGCCGACATGTATCGCGCCTACGCCACCGAGGCTCCGCTGTGCCAGCAACTGCACAAGCCGGGCACATACAGCACTTCGTTCTACATAGACGGGCGGCTGCACGGCTACCGCAGAGGCGGATTTCTGACGGTGAACGGCAACGTGAACGGACTGCCCACAGCCGTAGCCATAGACACCGGAGCGGGAGTGAACGTCGTTTCGCCCGAAGAAGCGGAGCGGCTGGGACTGCGCTACATAGACGCCGGCATGAGCGTAATGGGGATGGGCATGCAGACAGGGCGCATAGCCATTGCCGACACGCTGCGCATAGGACGCGACATGGCGTGGGCAAATGTGCCGTTTGTGGTTGTAGATATAAGGACTGGCAACAGCGAGGCCGACAAAGTGCTGGAGCGTGGATGGCCGCTCACAATAGGTGTGCCGATGCTCAACGCCATGAAGGAGCTGCAGATAGACTGCGAGAAACGTATCATCACCGTACCCGAAAGGCCGACACCGCAACCCGCGGACGGTCCGAACATGATGATGAAGGACTCGCGTAACATGACCGTAAGGATAGAAGACAAAGAAGGGAAACCGCTTTTCATGCATCTTGACACGGGCGACTACTATACGTGGATGAACAGCCGCTGGTATATGGCGCACGAGGATGAAGTGAAAGCTAAGGGAAAGGCCGACTCGCTACGCATGGCAGGAGTGGGCGGAGTGGAGATGCAGCACAGCTACATCCTGCCGTCCATACGCCTGAAAATGGGCGGCACGGCAGTGGAAATGGACTCTGTAGCCGTGCAGACAGGCATCGACCTGCACACCGGCAAGCAGCTTTCATACGACAGTTCTACAGTGGGCGGCAACGGACAGACCGAAGACGGATGCATCGGTCTGAACATAATAAACCATTTCGGAAAGATTACGATAAACATGTCCGACATGTATCTCCGCTGTGAGAAGCCGGGCAAAGGATATAGGCGCGAGTGGCTGTTCGAATAAAAACGGACAGCCACTCTTCAGTTATTCAGTTCCGAGCAGAACGCACAGTTCCTTCATGCCTTCGCTCGCACCCTTGGCTATGTGGGTGACAGCGCGACGACCGGAAGCCATGACCGGTTCGGGATCGATTATATAAACAGGAACTCCGGGACGTACATACTGCACCAGTCCGGCGGCGGGATAAACATTGAGCGACGTGCCCACGATTACAAATACATCGGCTTCGGAAGCACACTCGGCAGCAACCGATATCATGGGCACCGCCTCGCCGAAGAACACAATGAACGGACGCAGCAATGAGCCGTCGCCGGCAAGAGTTCCGGACTTCACCTCGCAGTTGTCCGGTCCGAGCTCCACCTGCCAGCGCGGATCGTCGGGATTGCGGCTGGAGCACACCTTGGTGAGTTCGCCGTGCAGATGTATCACCTTCGACGATCCGGCACGCTCGTGCAAATTGTCCACATTCTGCGTTATGACAGTCACATCATAATCTTTCTCCAGTTCGTGAATGAGCTTATGCCCCTCATTAGGCTGCGCCGTATAAAGTTTCCTGCGCAGCATATTGTAGAAATTTGTGACTAGCTCCGGATCAGCCTCCCAACCTTCGTGCGACGCCACCTGGTCAACGGGATAATTCTCCCACAGCCCGTCGCTGCCACGGAATGTCTTGAATCCACTTTCCACAGACATTCCGGCTCCTGTAAGAAACACCACCTTTTTCATAATAGTAATATTTTATCACAAAACGCAGATGCCGCAGCCGTCTCCAAGCCTCCGCACGCATGCTGCCGGACATACGCGTCAGCCGCAAACTGCATGATAATCAAAAGACAAGCTCCGGCAACTAATTATCTACAAAATTAGTATTTTTCACAGAATTATGACAAGGCTGTCAGATAAAATATGTAACTTTGCGCACTTGAAAGGTAAATAATATTATAATATTACAACAACATTCTGATATTTTATGGATAAAGTAAGTTACGCCCTGGGCCTCGGCATAGGCCGCCAATTGTCACAGATGGGCGCGGACAATCTGGACATAGACGATTTCGCAAAGGCTATTAAAGACATCCTCTCCGGCAACGAACCGGCAGTAGGCGACGATGAAGCACAGACACTCGTAAAGGATTTCTTCGAGAAACAGGAAGCAAAACAGCGCGCAGCAGCAGCCGAAAAGTTCAAGGACACAAAGGAAAAAGGCGAGAAATATCTGGCCGAGAACGCCAAGAAAGAAGGCGTGGTGACTCTGCCCAGCGGACTGCAATATCAGATAATAAAAGAAGGTAACGGACGCAAGCCGAAGGCCACCGACAAGGTGAAGTGCCACTATGAGGGTATGCTCATCGACGGAACACTCTTCGACAGCTCCATACAGCGCGGCGAACCTGCCACATTCCCGCTCAACGGTGTCATCGCAGGATGGACCGAAGGACTGCAGCTCATGCAGGAGGGTGCAAAATACAGATTCTTCATACCTTACAACCTCGGTTACGGCGAGCACGGTGCAGGCGCATCAATTCCTCCGTTCGCAGCTCTCGTGTTCGATGTAGAGCTCATCGAGGTTATCTGATAACAAAGAAAAGAACAAAGAAAACAAAATAACGAAAAACAAGAAAATGAAAAAACTTACAATCGTAGCCGCAATGGCTATCACAGCCGCAGGCTTCATGACATCATGCGGTGACTCCGCATCAAAACCGAATCTCAAGAGCGATGTGGACACAATGAGCTATGCGATGGGTATCGCCCAGTCACAGGGACTGAAGGAATATCTCGCACAGATGGAAATAGACACAACCTACATGGACGCTTTCGTCAAAGGTCTGAAAGACGGTGCCAACGCCGGCGACGACAAGAAGAAAGCTGCATACTACGCAGGTATAAACATCGGTCAGCAGATTTCAAACAGAATGGTCAAGGGTATCAACCGCGAACTGTTCGGCAATGACTCTACAAAGAGCATCTCTATGAAGAACCTCCTCGCAGGATTCATCACAGGTGCTACAGGCAAGAAGGGTCTCATGACAGCAGAGCAGGCTCAGCAGGTTGCACAGATCAAGATGATCGAAATCAGAACAAAGGCAGTAGCCGAGCAGTATAGCGACAACAAGAAAGCCGGTGACAAGTGGCTCGAGGCCAACAAGAAGAAGGCCGGAGTGAAGACTCTGCCGTCAGGACTGCAGTACAAAGTGATAAAGGAAGGCAACGGAGCACTGCCTAAGGACACATCACTCGTTAAGGTGAACTACGAAGGCAAGCTCATCGACGGTACTGTATTCGACAGCTCTTACAAGAGAAAGAACCCTGTAACAATGCGCGCCAACCAGGTGATCAAGGGTTGGACAGAAGCTCTCGTACGCATGCCGGCCGGCTCTGTATGGGAAGTTTACATTCCACAGGACCTCGCTTACGGCGACCGCGAGCAGGGACAGATCAAGCCTTTCTCTGCTTTGATATTCAAGATCGAGCTTCTCGAAGTAGATCCTAAGAAATAAAAACAACAAACGTCAGAGAAGACTATAAGAAAACGGGGCGGCACTTCTTTTTATCAAAAAAGAGTCCGCCCTTTTACAACATACAACCTCTGACCAGAACATAAACATCTCAGAAGAAAATGAAAAAGATTTTATTGCTCGCCGTGATAATGATGGCGACAGCAGCCTACGGAGCAACTCCTGACAAGAAGAAGAAAAAGAAGAAAGACAATACAGAGGTGAAGGCCGAACCAGTAAAGCTTGTATCGCCGGCCGACTCTCTCAGCTATGCTGCCGGTATGGCTGCCACACGTGGCCTGGTAAGCTACATACAGCAACAATACGGCGTCGACACAGCCTACATACAGGATTTCGTCCAGGGCTACAAGGAGGCAGTGGCCTCTGCCAAGGACCCGAAGTTTGCAGCACGCAGTGCCGGCATGCAGATAGCACGCATGGTGGAAGAGCGCATACTTCCCTCTGCCACAAAACAGTTTGAGGGCACACAGTACACAATAAACCCAGAAATATTCAACACCGCATTCATCGCCGGAGTGACAAACGACACAACAGTCATGGACGTGAAGTCAGCCGCTGTCAAGTTTACAGAGATAAGCGAGACAGAGATGAAGCGCAAGGAGGAAGCCTACAAGAGCGAGAACGAGCAGTGGCTTGCCACCAACGCCACCAAGGAAGGCGTGAAGACCACAGCGAGCGGACTGCAGTATAAAGTCATAACTGCAGGTACAGGCGAGACTCCGAAGTCCACCGACAAAGTGAAGGTGAAATATGAAGGTAAACTCATCGACGGTACAGAGTTCGACAGCTCATACAAGCGCAACCCCGATACAACTACATTCCGCGCCGATCAGGTGATAAAGGGATGGACAGAAGCGCTCACAATGATGCCTGTTGGCAGCAAATGGGAACTCTACATACCGCAGGAGCTGGGCTACGGCGCACGCCAGGCCGGAAAGATACAGCCTTACTCTACACTTATCTTCACCGTAGAGCTCGTGGGAATAGAGAAGACTGAACCTGCAGCCGACAGCACCAAAGAAGGCAACGAAAGTGCGAAGACTGCCAAACCGGCAACAAAGAAACCTGCTGCAAGAAAGAAGTAACAACACACATCCGGCGTAAGCATTACATGCAGCCGGCAGACAAATAATAGCCCGGCCACCGTCATAATCAATAGCGGTGGCCGGGCTTTTTATTTATAAGAAATATACTGTGCGTGCCGTATCCGGAAGGTCGCGTATCATATGCTATCGACAGTCAGAACCGGTGGGCGACAATCATGTCGGAACAACCATGCGGAGTGTCCACATCATGAAATGACATGAGTTCTATTGAATTAAAAATATTTATCTGAACGCGATACAACACAACATAAATGTGTTGTATCGCGCTCATGCCATAACACTTGAATGTCAAAGGATATTATTTATTGATCCAGCGATTCAGATGATTATTTTCTGTCTGTACCACTATTTTATAGAACTTGGAGTCAGGCAACTGCCCGCTTTTTATTCTATACCGCTCCTGTCTGGCCGGAACTGTTGCTATCTTTATCCATTCATCTTTCTTGCCATTCCTGTATTGGTTGTCTGTCGCTACATAAATATTTGCCTGTGCCTTTGTGTTCAGACATTTCCAAGACACAACAATATCATCGTCATACGGTGATGTTTTCATTTGTGAGATGTCAACAGAACCGATAAACGGTATTCCGTCCTGTTCCCACAAAACGTCCTGCGGCACCTCAAATCCCATAAAACGACAGATAGAAGGTGTTATATCAGTAATGGAAAGCGTGTTTTCATTGAAATGCTTGTTTACCTTCCGGTTAGTGGCAATCCACGTAGTTCTTTCTCTTTCAGACTGTCCTCCATGACCGTATCCGTTTTCTGCCCTGCCGTGATCTGTAGTGACCACCACCATCCATTCTTCATCAAAATGCTTTTCTCTGTATTGAACGGCTTCCCAGATACGTCCTATCTGCAAGTCTGCTTTTTTAGTATATTCATCAAAAAAAGCACCATTTCCCTCTATATGGCCGGCATCATCGGTATACCACAGATACACCCAGCTTAAATCAGGAGCATCCTCACGTATGCCCCGGGCCGCCTCTTTGCTTACATGCTCATCTATATCGAATATATGCAGTTCCTTCTCTTTATGAGGAAAACGCGCCGTGTCCAGATCAAACCCGTCATACACATAATCTATCTTCAAGTGTCCGGTTTCAGCCTTTCCTTCTCCCAACAGCACCGTACGGTTGTCTGTCCAGCTTGAATATATGGCTGTTTTATAATCTGTTTTCTGTTCCTTGGCAATACGAAAAACGGTCCAATAATTATAATTCGGCTTTAAATTGGAGTTACCGTCCACATTATGTTTATTCAACCATGTGGCCGTCAGCAGGTTTGTATATCCTATAGCTGAAATGGTGGGCGTTTGTGAATATCCGCCGATTTCGCCTCCGGTATACGCCCGTGAGTAAGCTCCTTCAGAAGCTATTGCATCGATAGACGGAGTGTTCAGCCGTTCAATCATGTCTGCCGGCACACCATCTATAATTATAAATACGGTCTTTCTTGTCTTTGAGAAGACTGTTGTTGCCGATAAAAGCAAAAATATAATCAACCACTTCAGTTTCATAATATTCTTTTTTTAGTTATAGTTCAATTATCTCTATTTTAAAATTACAGAAAGGTGCACCCGAAATGCTGCTCTGCCGACATACATTCGGTTATTCAAATAAACACCTTCCACCTTCACCCATATAAGAAATCATTCTTTGAAAGAACACTTTCTTTCGACAGAAGCAAACAATGGTAATTATAAAGAAGAAACGAAAAAGACTACAAATATACGAAAAGACTTGCAACTGAAAAAATATATGCCCAATCTGATAGCACCACATATCAGCCCGTATTCTCATTTTGTCAGGACAACATGTATCAACATTACAGTCCCTAACGCCAGAGCCTCACACATCTTAATGTCAAAAAAGCAGACGGACTTTACGTCAGCATTAAATCCGAACAATCAGTTCATCAAGAGCAATATGCTCATTTCTCCTTTAATTCATATAACAGATACTCACTGTCTCCTTAATAGAAGGAACAATTCACAAATCCCGGAGCGTTGTCCTCAAACTGTATGTTCACAATATTTAACACGATACCAGCGATCGGAAATATCGATGTCAGCCTATAAAACCTATGGAACACATCCTCCATACAATCGATTTCACCGAATCAAAGTCAAAATAATTTACCGGAAAAAAGTTCGCCTCCAACCGGCAAACCAGAATGAGGCGACGGTATTTCCGTCTACAAGACGGCTGTCTTGGCACTGCTACGGCTCCGGAAAACCAAATCAGAAAAGCACCAAACACCATTATACCAGCGTTCCTCACCGGAAATGCTCCGCCAAAGAGCCTGTTTCATCATACAATAAAGACCATATCACACCTCAAAAGAGGCTTTATTACACGACGAAATGGACCATTCTGCACAACGGAAAAGCCTCTTCCACAAGTCAACAAAAGGCATGACACGTCATCATATATACAACAAACTGACTGTCAAGCTATTAGAACACATGTCTAAGATTCGCGTATTTCACATCGGCAGACACAACTTCGGCAAATAACGGAGCTACAGGAAGGCTGGTGTAAAGATTTTTTACCATCGCGGATGCCCTGTCTCCGCCGTACGGAAAATCCGTGCGCGGTGAGCCGAACAGTCTCCGCCACTACCCCAAACCGCCCGGTCCGTCTCATCCGCAAGATGTCACAATGTAAAAAAATAATAGATTTTTATTACAAATATTGTTGTATATATCATCGGAATTAACTACATTTGCTATCTAAATGTAAATTTAAAAACATATCATAATGGAAAAGATAGACAAACTCGACAAAAAGATACTTGGAATACTTTCAAAAAATGCCCGTATACCTTTCAAGGATGTAGCAGCCGAATGTGGCGTGTCAAGAGCCGCCATACACCAGCGCGTGCAGCATCTTGTGGAGGATGGAGTGATCACAGGAAGCGGTTTTGACGTCAATCCTAAGAGCATCGGCTACACCACATGTACTTATGTCGGCCTCAACCTCGAGCGCGGAAGCATGTATAAGAACGTCGTTCAGCGTCTGCTCAACATACCCGAAATCGTGGAATGTCACTTCACCACCGGCCCGTACACCATGCTCGTGAAACTCTACGCACGCGACAACGAACAGCTCATGGACCTGCTCAACAACCAGATGCAGGGCATACCCGGAGTGGTTTCCACCGAAACACTCATTTCGCTCGAACAGAGCATCAAGAGAGAAATTCCTGTACACATCGACGAATAATACCTTCGCCGCCTGCGGGAGGATGCCGGCAATGCATGCCCGACACTTTTACGCCCGCAGGCAGCGCACCCCACTTCCTTACAACTGCATGCAAAACCCTTTTCGCAAGAAATGAAATCATTTGATCTCAACGCGATAACACACGACATTTATTCGGTTTTTCCTGAGGCGACACGCAAGCCGCTTATAGGAATAACGTCCAATTATACCGACGGCGACGCATCGCTGCGCGACCGTTACTACACACAGATCGTGGCTGCCGGAGGCGTGCCGGTGATTATTCCACCCGTAGCCGACAGCGACGTCATCATCAACACACTAGACAACATCGACGCGCTGCTCCTCACAGGAGGCGCCGACCACAACCCGCTTTGGAGCGGACAGCAGCCGCAACCGGGCCTGCACAACATCAACGCAAAGCGCGACCTGCCCGAACTGCTCGCCACACGGTTGGCCTGCAACCGCCAGATTCCCATTCTGGGTATATGCCGCGGCATGCAGACCATAGCCATTGCGCTGGGCGGTGAGGTGTGTCAGGACATTCCGCACACATCACAGCTCATAAAGCACTCGCAGGATGCCGACCGCACGGAACCCACCCATAGTGTCAACATCGAGCAGGATTCGTGTCTGCACACGATATTCGGCGCAGACACCATATACGTCAACTCCTTCCACCATCAGGCAGTAGCGTCGCCCGGCAAAGGCATGCGCATAGTGGCAACAGCACCCGACGGCACGGCCGAAGCCATGGAGAGCACCGACCACAAGGCCATTATAGGCGTACAGTGGCACCCTGAATGGATGGGCGAAGACGGTCTGCCGCTGTTCAGATGGCTTGTGGACGAGGCGCGGCTATTCAGCGAAGCCAAGCGCACTCACGCCACTACACTCACCCTCGACACCCACTGCGACACGCCGATGTTCTTCTCTCAGGGCATACACTTCAAAGAACGCGACCCGCGCATACTCGTCGACCTGCACAAGATGGACGACGGACGCCAGGACGCCGTGACAATGGTGGCCTATCTTCCGCAACCCGGCGACGGCCAGAGTTTTGCCGACGTGTCACAGTTCGGCACAGAGAGCCCCAAGGCTTACGCCGATCTCATCTTCGACAAGATAGAAGACATCGTGGCACACAATGCCTCACACATAGCCATAGCCCGCACACCTGACGATCTGTATGCCAACAAGCACAGCGGACGCAAGTCCATAATGCTCGGCATAGAGAACGGTCTGGCCATTGAGGACAACCTCGACAACATCAACCACTTTGCCCGCCGCGGCATAGTCTACATGACTCTGTGCCACAACGGTGACAATGCCATCTGCGACAGCGCACGCCGCAGCAAGGCCACAAACGGCGGAGTGAGCGTCTTCGGAGCGGAGGTTATACAGCGTATGAACGACCTCGGCATAATGGTGGACATGAGCCACGCCGGCGAAAAATCGTTCTACGACGCGCTCTCCATAAGCCGTGCGTCGATAGTATGCTCCCACTCCAACTGCCGCGCACTGTGCGACGTGCCGCGCAATCTCACCGACGACCAGCTGCGTGCGCTCGCAGCAAAGGGCGGTGTGGCACACATCACGCTCTACCACGGTTTCCTGCGCACCGCAGGCGAGGCGTCCATACTCGATGCCATGGACCATCTGGAGCATGCCATAAACATTATGGGCATCGACCATGTGGGCATAGGCACCGACTTCGACGGCGACGGCGGAGTGAGCGGAATGGCCGACAGCAGCGAGATAATCAACTTCACGCGCATGCTGCTGCGCCGCCGTTACTCACAGCAGGACATCGCACGTATCTGGGGCGGCAACTGGCTGAGAGTGATGAACGAGATAAAAGCCATGGCCACCACATCCGCATAAACAGAATACTGACCGGCCGCACTAAGGCCGCATCACGACACATAACAAACATTTCAAAATGAAACACATTCGCATAACACTGGCAATAACTGCCGCCATCATCATCACAGCTGCCTCGTGTGCTTCGTGCAAGAGCACTAAAAAGACCGCCGACGAAGCCATGACGGACTCGGCCGCTCTCGTAGGACCTGAATTCAACGCCGACTCGGCGTTCAACTTTGTGGCCATGCAGTGCTCGTTCGGCCCGCGAACGATGAACAGCAAGGCGCACGACCGCTGCGAGGAATGGATTGCAAAGCAGTTCGAGAAATACGGCATGAAGGTAGAACGCCAGCGCGCCGACCTCAAAGGCTACGACGGAACAACGCTGAAGTCGTGCAACATCATAGCGCGCTACAACCCCGACGCCGCAAAACGCATAGTAATCTGCTCTCACTGGGACTCGCGCCCATGGGCAGACAACGATCTTGACAAGAACAACTGGCACAAGCCTGTCATGGGAGCCAACGACGGAGCGAGCGGCGTAGGCGTGATGCTCGAGCTGGCACGCCTTCTCCAGAACGACAGCACACTGAGCCTGGGCATCGACTTCGTATGCTTCGACGCCGAAGACTGGGGTACTCCCGAATGGGCCGACAAACCGTCGGACAGCGACTCCTGGGCACTCGGAGCGCAGTACTGGGCAACACATCTGCCCGAAGGCTATCAGCCGGCGTACGGCATACTGCTCGACATGGTAGGCGGACAGAACGCCAAATTCTATCAGGAGGGAATATCAAGAACCTATGCTCAGGACGTGGTCAACAAGGTATGGGGAGCTGCCCACAGCATAGGCTATGCCGACTATTTCCCTATGACCGACGGCACAATGGTGAACGACGACCACGTGCCACTCAACGAGAAGGCCGGAATACCTACCATCGACATCATACCTTACTATCCGGACTGTGCACAAAGCACCTTCGGTCCTACATGGCACACCGTGTATGACGACATGGAACACATAGACATCAACACTCTGAAAGCCGTGGGACAGGTGATGGTTCAGGTGATATACACCGAGACCGGCGAACAATAACGCCGCGACCGCAGCAAAAACGCCTGCCGGAAGGCTCACGGACACCGTGCGCCATCAGGCCAGACGACGAAAAGAATCAATGGGAAACAAGACCTATTGCGCCGGAAACAACAACAGGAAAGCGCATGAACGATAAAAGGCGGGCAGCACAGAGCTGTCCGCCTTGTTTTATTCGTCACTGCCACGGCACGTCATTCGGCACGGTCCAACGCCAGCGTCAGCCTCACGCACACCGCCTCGCCGTTCTTGCTGCCCGGTGTCCACCTTGGCATGTTCTTCATGAGACGCTCAACATCGAACTCCTCGTCTTTCGCGAGTCCTTCGGTCGTGGTCGCACTCTCCACCCAACCGTGGTTGTTCACTGTCATCCTGACCATAGCGTCGCCCTTACCGCCTTCGGCCAGACGCCACTTGTGCATCATGCCGCACTTTGCCACGTAGTCTGCCAACGCTGTCCTGCCGCCCTTGAATTCGGGCGCCTTAACACCATTGCCCGGCTCATACACCTGCAACTTCTCGACACAACTGTTGCAGTAAGGCACAACAGAGTCTATCTTCAGCTCACCGTTCACCTCCGCCAGCTTCAGCAACACGAACGTACCGCCTCTGAACTTCCCGTTATCGCGCCACACATGGGTCATCGAATACCAGTTTTTCTCCTTTTCCTCTATCAGCATCGACGATACATCCATGCCTCCGTCGTCCTGCACCTGCGTGAACAGGTCACAGTCGCAACAAATCGATTCGCCGAGAGAATCCACCGCGTAGTATCGGGCGTAATAATCTCTCATACCGTCTGTCAGGTTCTGCCGGAGGAAACTGTCCAAAGCCTTACTGGCGTCATCCTTCGACACACCGGGCTCAAACCGCATGTACTGGGCTTTCAGATACCCGGCATAAAAATCTCTGATAAAAGCATCGCTCTTGTCGTCGTCCGATACATTGCCGCAACATGCAAACACAGTGCACAGTGCGATGAACAATAACGCTTTTCTCATACGATAAAATTTAAAAGTCCTGAATAAGATATCATAACTCTCTCTTATGATACTGACTGTATCAGGGCGTCGGGCTTCCGCTGTCTCATCCGGCATATCGCGCCGCGCCATGACCTCCGGCGAATGTCAGTACTTCACGTCCTCCGCCTGCTCAAAGGCCTTGTCAAGGTCGAGTTCCGCAACGATCAGCCGCTCGCGGTTCTTCCAGTCATAGCCCACCTGATAATAATGGTTGCCCCGTATGAACCTCATCGCCTCCGAACTGACGTGCGTCTCCGCGTCAACATTCTCGGTAAGGACGTCCATCGGAAAGACATCAAAATCGAATGTTTCAGTATTCATCTTATACATCTTCCTTACAGTGCCGTACATATCGGCGAAGGCGAAATCATCAGAATCTATGCGGAACACATTATAATTCTTGTAAACGCCTTTATAATGCACATAGTGACGGTCCATGCCGTATATCTCCGGTATCGGGAGCATGTATGTCTCGTCTATCTCGCCCATCACAGTCTCCTTCCACAGAAGGCGCGGCTCATAACTGAAGATGCTGTAGTCACGCCTTATGCGGTAATGTTCCTCACCGTCGATCACCACCGGAACATTGTACCACAGGACGATGCAGTCCGGTCGCATGTAGCCCTTGCTCACGCTGTCAACGGGCAGCGGCACATGGTGCACGTCGCCCTTGCCGTCCTTACTCAGGATGATAAGCTCGCGCCTGACGTCCTGCACCAGATACAAACTGTCGCCGCGCAGACGAAACAGGCCGCGGGTGGTGGCGGCATCTGACACCTCGCGCCGCCACTGAAGCTCCGTTCCCTTGAAGCACGACACGCGCAACGGACAGCCTCCGGCAAAATAGAACGTGCCCTTGCCGTCGGTGTCGAAGCCCGAAATGAACAGTTCCTTATTCTTCGCATTGAAAAGACAATCTACAGAATCCGCCGAACTGCTGTATCTGAAATCCCAATAACGCAGTGCGGGATAGCGGTTGTTTGTGCGCTGTGCGCACATCGTCTGGGCCGCACAAAGCAACACCAGCAAATAGAAAAATCGTCTCATAGGTCTCTGTCTGTTAATTAATATGCATGCAAATAATCACGCGGACCGCCCGCCATAAGTTTACGGACAGTGCACTGCCGACTATTTATTCTTGTCTCCTATATAATTATACCATTTCTTGACTTCATCCCTGACTGTCGGGAATATCTTGTCAACATCGAAATCGGCCACCATCAAACGTCCGTCGTGCCAGTAACCGGCATAATAGACATGCGTTCCACGCAGTATGGTTGCCTCCGGAAGACCGGTGTGACACATGTAGTCAGTAATGTCTGTGAGTACCGGCAGCGGTATAACCTGATAATATTCTTCCGCGTTGATTCCTACATCAATCTGTCTTCTCAGCGGCTTTTTGTCGGCGCCGTCCATATTCAACGTAAATCTACAGCCGGAAACATACAACGGCACTCCATGGAACATGCCCTTATAATCTCAACACGGATTCACAGATCTTGCATATCTGTTGCCATAGGCATCAAGGGTGTTCTGATCGTAGAAGTCGGGCGCAGGTCTCATATACTTGTCACGCAGAAGCGTATACACCGTGTCTCTCACCATCAGCGAGCCGTCGTAGTTGAAGTAAGTCAGCTCGTAATAGTCATCCCAGTCACCATGTTCCACCATGTTGCTGCACAACACGAAATATTTATCATGCAGCACACCGTCCTTTATGCTGTCAACCGGAAGTTTGACACGGCGCACATCGCCCTTGCCGTCCTTGCTCAGAACGATGAGTTCGTGCGTGACGTTCTGCACCAGATACAGACTGTCGCCGTGCATACGGAACAACGCGCAGGTGGTGCCGGCTTTGGAAACCTCGCGCCGCCACTGAAACTTCGTGCCCTTGAAGCACGACACACGCAACGGTTCGCCACCGGCAAAATAGAACGTGCCCTTACCGTCGGTGTCGAAACCGGACAGATAAAGTTCGTTGTTAGTCGGATTATAGAAACAGTCAACCGAATCCGCTGCGTCGCGGAAAGTAAAATCCCAGTAGGTCATCTCCGGGTAACGGCTCGCGCGCTGTGCGTCAGCCGTAAAGGCAAACAACGACATCATGGCCGTCAATGCCGCAAAACGAATAAAATTGTCGGTTCTCATAGTATTTATATCTTACTCTTACAATTTATTATAGAAGTATTTAAACCCGTCAAAAGGCAACTTCACTTAATCACAGGATTGTATTCAGAATCGGATCACAATACATTTCCATCGCCGTCATAGCGTATCAAACGTTCCTCAATACAATTCACATGAATGCGGTTCTTGTATTTGTATTCCATCTTGCGGTATGTTATCTCGCACTTGCGGATAAGAGGCACACACAGACGTTCTTTGACATCAAGGCACAACTCCAGTTTGCAGACAATCACACCTTCCGGATATTTGTCAGTATTCCACAACGGAAAATGAGAGTCTGCCAGATAAATCTCCACATTCTTTTTGAAGACAGGCCCCTTTACATCGCCGAAATAGAAGGCATGTCCTTCCTTTCTCATCTGGTACACCGAATCACGTTTCGTGATAATCATGATTTCGAGGTTCTTGAAATCAACGCTGTCCTGATCATGAAAAACAACCGCCCAAAATCTTATCGGCTCCTTATTCTTCTTATCCAATACATCTTTGTAACAATATATGGCATCTTTCTGAACAACCTTTGGCTGCTTCGAAGAACTGACAGTGTCGGTCTTTGCACAGTCATCACCCTCTGTCCACATCTCATGTCCGGCCATTACTGACAATGGAAGGGCAAACAGCAAAATGCTGCAATCAGTCTTACCTTGTTCATAATCATATTTTTTTATGTGTTTTCCCCTTATTTGAAAGTATAAATATGATAAAGATATTATGCCATGAATTTACAAAAAGTTACAATACGGACAAATACCCGCAGATTAAATTTATACATTTATAACACTGGCTCATGCACATACAACCATCATCCCTATAAAGAAAAAGACTGTTCGTCATTCTTTTTGCTTATCGACAACGATGATATAAAAAAACAAAAATCGCAGTCGGAGATGTTAAATTATCGCTGCGTAGATCGCGGAAAAATCGCGTCGGAGCGGACGGAGAGCTGTCTCGCGCGAAAAAACGCGAATTTTCAGAAATTTCACAACAGACTGACAGTCAGTCATTTATAACATATCATATTTCAACGGATGTTCCTCCATCCTGCAATAATGCCTGTTTCAGCCCCTGATATTGGCTCTATCGGGTGCTGATAAAGACCATATCATGCCCTGAAACAGACTTAATCGCACCCTGAAAAAGGCAATATCGCAAAACTGTTTGCCCACGACGGCTCCGCCTAAAAGCCGGAACAGGATGATAAAGGGCGTTTTAACGACCGACGGTTTTCTGGAATGAGAAAAATGATGTGTTAAATGCGAAGGAGGAAAAGCTAACGGATGTTAAAAACAATTTGCAAAAACAAGCGCAGCCCGGGTGGTGTCCGCTCCATGCAAACAGTGGTTACGACATAGCGTGCCATAGTGCGGCAGACTGCATATAAGAAGTGCGTAGCGGCCGTGAGAATGGCTTAACGGACAACATACTGTCTGAAGCCGGTGGCACAACAGTATACCCGTGACACAATTTGGGCACCGGAGACTGTGAAACACCACTGCCGGCATACATATCAAAAAAGCAAAGCCCCGACTTCGAAGAGCCGGGGCTTTGTAGAGAGGCTGAATGTGTCGTCGTCCGATTCAAATTCAGCGAAGATATCTGATGCGTACCACAACCGTGCTGTCACAGCGCGGCACACGTATATTCTTACAGCATCACCTTATAGATTCGTGATTCGCCGTTGACGAATGTCACCTTCACAACATATACACCGGAAGTCCATCCTGCCACAGAAATCTCCATTCTTGAGTTGTTGGCAGCCGAACCGGCATATCTCTGCTGGCCTGTAGCGTCGAACACACCGACCTTTGAGACAGCGCCTTCGCTCACTACGACGATGGCATCACCGTTTACAAACACGCGTGTGCGCTCTATTTCGTCTATGCCCAGACTTGGGTCGATGTCCTCGGCCACCTCAACAAGACAATCAGCACTGAACTTGCGGTCCTCGGTTGAAACGGTCACGATAACCTCGCCTTTCTTATGGCCTGTCACAAGACCGTTCTTGTCAACATCGGCTATGCTTGCATCCTCGGTCTCCCATATCAGCACCGCGCCTGCTGTTTCGGGCACGAGATGTGCCACGAGCTGATGGCTCGGAGTCTTGCTGTCGAGAGTTATCATCGTCTCTTCAAGATAGAGGTCCTCCACCGGAGCCGTAACCGTCACAACGCATGTGTCGGAAACCTTGCCGTCTTCAGTCATCGCGATGACACTGGTAGTGCCCGGAGCCACACCCACGACATTGTGTTCCAGCATATAAGCCACGTCGTTGTTCTCCGACTTCCATACTATATTCTTGTTTGTAGCATCCTCAGGCAATACCGTTGCAGACAGTTGCGCACGCTCGCCAACACCTATTCTCACATTCTCCTTGGATATAACGACCTTCTCTACAGGTATCACCACTGTCACATGACATACGGCCTTGTAAAGTCCTTCTTCCGTTGTCACGGTGATGTCGGCAGAACCTACACCGCGAGCAGTAATCTCACCGGTGGCCGAAACGCTCGCAACCTTCAGGTCGGAAGAAGCATAACGCACGTTCTGGTTTGTGGCATCGGCCGGCACAATCTCCGGCTTCAGTGTGTACTTGGCACCTTTGTCCATAGTGAGTTTGTCGACGTCGAGTTTCACTCCTCTTACTATGAGCTCATACCAGAAGCGCGGATAACCGTCGGTCATCACCCATGGGCTCTCGCTGTCCTTACCGAAACTCCATCCCATTGTCTCATAGAACTTCTGGTCGAGCTCCTCTTTGGCTACAGACTTGCCGTGCACCTTGTCAGCACCCACTGTGGTTGCGTCCGATTCATTGACTGTCGCCAGATTATCAGAATCAGGACCTATAAGCATAGAAGCAAGAGCGTAGTTGTCTGACAGCGAGCCTTCGGTCTCTGTATATGCCACTCTGGCAAGATTTGACGGCATCACCACCTTTTCGTTCAGAGCCACGTTGTGTGCCACAGAGTTCTCGCTCATCATGTTAAGACCGAGTATACCTACCACGCCACCGGCGTCCATGACATACTGTTCGCCTTCGCGCATGTCACCGCAAACGCTTCCCGAAGCATAGTTCTTCTCGATGACGCATCCGTGTGCCGCACCGGCAATACCGCCGATCTGTGTCACACCGCTTATGTCGGCACTGCTGTAATTGTTTGATATCACCGCACCATTAGCCGAATATCCTGATATACCGCCCACACAGTCGTTGCCAGCGAGCTTTCCCTTGACATAGCAGTTTGATATCTTAGAACCGGTCTGTCTGCCCACGATTCCTCCTACAATACCTGCACCGGGCAATACCACCTCTCCTTCGAAAGATGAGTTTGCTATTACGGCGTTGAAGGATATCTGTCCGGCAATGCCTCCGAAGTCCATGTTTGACGGCATCGTGCCACCTGCCTCATATACATTGTTTGTCACATGACAGTTTTCTATAGTAGCTCCACTGAGATTTCCTGTAACGGTTCCCCATGAAGATGAAGCCAGATTAGACCATTTCACATTCTCCAGTCTCAGGTTCTTCACCTCTCCGCCATCCATAACTTCGGCAAAGAGACCGGCATACATGCCGTTGGAATTCACTGCAAGATTCTTTATCACGTGGTTATTTCCGTTGAAATTACCAGTGAACGAAGGTATCGGAACAAAACCGTTGTTGTTCACTCCTGTGTAGGCAGCCATGTCGATGTCACATGTCAGCTCGAAGTATGCGTCCTGATGGTTTCTCATCATGTCCAGTTCAGAAGGATTGGAAATGAGATAAGGACTTGCCTCCGTACCGTCGCCTTCCAGTGCAACAGCCTGCAGCGGAAGATCGAAGAACACTGTCTTGCTCTCCGACATATCGCTCTTAGACGCGTATGTCAGATACATATTCTTCTGATATGTCTGTTCTGAGTTGGCCAGAATGCCGCCGCCAGAGAGGCTGTAATCGTCATTATCGGCCCAGCTGTATATCGTTTTCTCGTCGTTAGCGATACCGAACACACTGTAAATGCTCTCATAATCGTCAGTATATTTCTTGGCAAAGAACACGTATTCCGACTTGTCGTCAGGCACAAACGTATAAGGATTCATTGTGCCCGCGTCCAGAAGAGGAGTAAACAGAGCCGCTGTCGGACCGAGATCTATTCTTACTTTTTTCGTTCTCTTGCCGTTTACGTCATAATGAACAATGCCGCCATATACTGTGTTATCGGCATTTTCGCCGCGTCCGAGACCGAACACGTACTCATAAGAATCGCCCACCGGCACTCTTCCGAAGTTGAGTGAAAGGTAGTCGCCGTTGTGTGTTGCGGGGAAGGTGAACACTTCCTTCATCTCCGGCATCTTATACATCATGATGCCAGAAACGCCTCCGTTGCCGCTCAGAAGCACTGCATATTCGTCGCTCTGTCCCGGAATCTTCTGCAGATTCATGATGTCAGCCGTATTTGTGAACATTTCCTTGAGTATCTCTCCGTCCTCGTTCACAAGATAATAGTCCATCATTTCGCTGTCGGTCTCAGAGTAATATCTGCTCATTCCGTATACAATCTCGTACTTGTCGTCGCTGTTGAAGACATGCTTCGTAATCATATACTCACCGAATGTTCCTATCGAGCTCATGCTTATCTCATGCTGGTCCAGACCTATCAGAGGCAGTTTCATCTCCTTCACAAGATTGAATGACATGTCGTAAAGCTGTATTATGAACTTGTTGTTTTTCTCAACCTCAGGGTCGTATATGTCGTCATTGGCTATGAAAGGTTTCTCATAGAAGGATGACACGTAGAATTTCTCGCCCTCGATGTCTATCTGATTGAAAAAGAGTCCGTGCGTATAGGACAACAGATTCTGAGGTATTCTTTTCTCAAACACCGGTTCGGGCAGTACGTCCAGCTCAGTGCCGATGGCTCTCGACGAGTAATATCTCACCACCTGCTCATCATTTGCGTCGGCATGTTCGGCCTCGTAGATTCCTAAATTATAGGAGCTGAAACCGTATTCGTCTGTCTTTTTATCCAGGACAACACCCGAAGACCACGCGAAACGGTTAAGTATCTGGCTGTTTTCGTCAATAATCACAATGGTGTCGCGACACGATTCAGGACCGGAAGCCTGTCCGGCGAAACCGTGAATCTGAATCAGAAACTCCCATTTGTTGTCGCTATTGAACACCTTTGAGGAAATAGTCTGCGCCAGATTGAAATACATTGTCGTATCCGATGACGAGATCTTGAACGACTTTATTTCCTCAAAATCATCATTATATATCTTATATGTAGCTGACCTGTAATATGTTCCGTACACTCCACTTGGTACTGACTTCTCCATCTCCTGAGTGAAGATGTATTGCTTTCCGTCCTCAATCGTACTTACAAGTCCCCATCCTAAATTCAGTTCCTTTACAGAAGCAGGACCTCCATCGCCTTCCGCTTTCGCGCCACCGTTCTGTTTTTTGATAGCGGCCGCGAGTTTAGGATTGCTCGACATGGGATAAACCTTGGCAAAGTTATCCGTTTTCTGTTTCTTGCCTTCCCTCGTATCCTTGTATATGGAACGTCCCTCTACAGGAATGGTCCTTATTTCCGGATCAGAGAAAGCCTTGATTTCTTTTTGCGTAAGAGATTCTGACCTCTGTTTTTGAATAAAAGACTGTGCCGAAAGCACACCGTTGCCCAAGAGCAACATGGCTATACAGCCCACCGTTTTTTAGTAAATCTAACCATAATTTTTCATTAAATTAAACACAATTTCAAGCTTCATTAAGTTTCTATATCTACATTAGGTAATAAATCCAAGTGAAAGTAAAACTGGCGTTTATCTTTTATTCTGCGATGGCTTCATGGCATTTAATTTACAGAATATTACAGCCACAAAAAGATACTGCCGTGTTTTACGGCGGCAAAAGTACATAAATTTTATTTAAAATAAATATTTTTCGTCACTTTTTTAACAAAAACCGATACAAAATGACATATTAATGACTTTTATAAACGAAAAGTCCTGTTATCTCATACATATAACACCATGCGAGCGATAAAACCGTCATACCACCGGGCTAAGTGGTTTTGACCTGATTATTGGCAATATGGAACACTATAAGGAATCTGTCACAGGGTTGCGGCGCTACCATTATGTAATGATAAAAAGACTATCTGAATACAGCATTCATCACATAGAGCAGCACTGTACGCACTGTTCTATTTTTCGCATAAATCGATACCGCTACTGACATAACGGTATATCATATATATAAAAACATTGTGAAACTGAAGCAGGCACTGCTTCCTGTAACTAAATCTGTCCCGACTCCACCATCAGCACAACGCGCTCCGTCAGACGGTCGATGCCTTCCGGCTCATACTTCTTGGTAAGACTCGCGCCGAACAGAGCCGCGAATGCCTGATAGAATCCGGCGCGTATCGGTCCGAGAAAGGCCTGTATGAGCTGATACGACGACGAGTTGCACTCGCGATAGACAAGCTTTATGAGCAGTTTGCCCTGTTGGTAGGACAGTTTCTTCATGCGCGGCGTGTACTCCTTGCGTATGCTCTTCTCCACCAGCTTCATGTGTTCGTCGCGCGCACGCTTGTCGGGCAGTGTCTGCAGATACTCGTATGTCTCTATGATAATCCGGTTCACCTCCTTGGCTATGGGCAGCACCTTCTTCACGTTGGCTACAAGACGGTTGTAGGCCGCGCGCTGTTTGGCATTCTTGAACACCGGCTGCGGATAGACATACACACTGTTCATCTCCACATACTGTATGCTGTCGCCGTTGTCGTCGAGCACCTTGCCCACCTTCACCATGGGCTCAAGCGCACCTTCCTTGGCGGCCGTGCCTCCGTCGTCCTGTGCCGCGCACTGCGCCGTCCACATCAGACAAAGTGTCAGAACTATGATAAACCTGCTCATATACTGAGCGCAAAAGTACATATAAAAAATCATTCCGCTCTGATATCGGGCCCGATTTTATTTCTTTTTTGCATGTATCAGCCTCATTATCAAATATTATCTTTATATTTGTAGAATATATGAGGCGGTTCGGCAATGGATGCAACGATGGTGCTTCGTGACCATCATGCACCATCGCTCTCACCTTTCAATATATTTGTAGAATATATTATGCCATAAGACCGCATCGTCCCGTCAGGACATTCCACCGGTGCCAGCCCTTTGATATATCAGTACACTCATCATAACCAAAAACCGCAGACCTATGAAAACATTATCCCGACACCTCAATCTCAGCAGGAAAGCCATCATACTGCTTATTTCTCTATGCTTTGCCACCGCACAGGCTCTGGCCGACAAACAGACAGAAGAACTGCGTGCCAAGGCCGACATGCTGCACGCGCAGGGCAAGAACGACTCGGCTATGATTGTGGCCGGAAAAGTGCTCGACACGGCCGTGCAGCGCAAGGACACCGTGCTGATGATGGGCATGCACTCGTCCATGGGCGTATATCTGCGCACATCGGGCAAGACCGACGAGGCACTCGAACACTACAACGAGGCAATGCGCCTGTGCTCCACACCGGGAGTGGTGGCCCGCGGAGGCGAGGAGGCAGTGCAGGAGGCCGCCATACTCTATCTGAACATCGCCACACTGCACATAGACATGAAGAACACGAAGCAGGCGCTGTCGTGTGCCGCCACATCAGCCGGATGGGCAGCGAAGAGCAAGGACAAGGCCCTGCAGGCACAGCTATACTCGAACATCGGCTCAATATATCTGATGGCGGGCGACGCACGCTCGGCCATGAAGCATCTCGAACGCAGCTACACACAGTCGGAACAGACCGGACAGCACGACGCCGCCCTCACTGCCGTGGCCTACATCATGGGAGCCGCACACAAGGTGGGCGACGCGGCGGCTGCCAATAAATGGGACGCCGTGGGCGAACGACTGCTGCCTGTGACCACTGCGGAGACGTCGCGGCTGGTTTATTACCAGGTGAAGTGCGCGCTGCTCATGAACAACAAGGAATACAAGGCTGCGCTGCCGGTGTTCGACAAGATACTTTCGATGAAATGTGTGGAAGGTATGCCGTTCGTGCAATACGACTGCTACAACAACATGCACATGGCCTACGCCGCCCTGGGCAGCTACGACAAGGCATACACCTCGCTGCAGAAGGCCACCGCACTGCACGACAGCATAGCCGACAAACAGAGTGCCGACAACCTGCGCGAGCTCAACGTGAAGTATGAGACCAAGGAGAAGGAGCTCGCACTGGCACAGAGCGAGACACGACTGGCACACATGTACACCTACGCCATGCTTGCCGCCATACTCGTGATTGTGGCCGCAGCGGCGATAATAATATACATACAGCGGCAGCGCCGACGCCGTCGTGAGCTCGAGCTTGACTTTGCACGGCTCAGAGCCGACACCGCACGCCGCCTGACCGAACGCTACATCAACGGTCTGGAAAGCGAGCGCACCCGTCTGGCACGCGAACTGCACGACGGTCTGTGCAACGATCTCTACGGCGTGGAGATGAAGCTCGCGCTAACCGATAACGCACAGCCGGCCGTCAGCATGCTCACCGAGTGCCGCGAGAAGGCTCGCCGCATATCCCACGAACTGATGCCGCCGGAGTTCTGCTATGCCACCATCGACGAGGTGATAGCCGACTATGTGGAGCAGTGCGCCACAGAAAGCTGCGCCACTGAGTACTCATCCACACCGGAGTATGCCGACTGGAGCATCATAGACGATGCCACAGCTCTCGAAATATACCGCATAGCACAGGAGGCAGTGGGCAACGCCGTGCGACACTCGGGAGCCACCACAGTGAGCGTAAGCATGCGTATGGAGGACGACCGGGCCGTCATAACCGTGACCGACAACGGCCGCCACGCCACCCACAAGCCACAGGGCATAGGTCTGCGCACCATGAACCAGCGCGCCGAGGCCGTGGGAGGAAGCGTCAGCATGGACGCCGGCGAGCAGGGAACACGCGTCACACTGACCATTCCTTTGAAAAAACAAGCGTGAAAAATTACGGTTTTCCGTGAGTGATATTATTCATGCACCTCTTAATTTTGCATGCATGAACGACATTTACAAATATCTGTTAGAGGATCTGAAGATAGCAATCACCGACGATCACGATCTTGTACTCGAAGGATTCAAGAGTTTTCTCGAGAAGAAGAACATCAGACATGTCGAGACATTCACCACGGCACAGCAGCTCATAAACACACTGCCGGCACGCGACTTCGACATATACATCATCGACATCGGCATGCCCGACATCGACGGATTCACACTCATCGACGTCGTGAGAGAACATAAACCCGACGCAAAGATAATTGTCAACACCATACATCAGGAGGTGTGGATAATAAGGCGCATGCTCGACAAGAACGTGAACGCCATACTAAGCAAGTCGACCGACTTCTCCAAAATAACCGAAGCAATAGAAACCGTGATAAGCGGAAAACAATACTTCTGCCCGGAAGTAAGAAAGAAACTGAACCGTCACCGCCAGCTGCTCGAGCATCCGTCCGAACGCGAGATAGAAGTGCTCAGGGCAATGGCGCGCGGCCTGACCTCAAAGGAGATAGCGGCACAGCTTTTCATCTCGGAAAACACGGTGGAAACTCACCGCAAGAAACTGTTCATGAAACTGAATGCGCGCAACATTGCCGATCTCATAGTGAAGGCGATAGCGCGCGGATACATCAATGCCTCAGAGTTCGACAGGAATGCCGAAACCTGAGACATCATAATACGACCCTACTGAAACTCTGAAAAAACACACTCCCTACAAAGCTCCCGGCATGCAGGAGCGCGCCATCAGAGCACATCAAGAAACTTTTCGAGCGGTATGCCGCGGTTCTTGTCCTCATTGTCCTTGTTCAGGTCGATGAGCGTATAAACGGCATCCATGGCTTTGCGCGTACTCGGCTTCAGCATCTCTCCGTCGAGCAGATGGCCTATGAGCACCGCCGAGAATATGTCGCCCGTACCCGGGAAATGCACCGGAATCTCTGTATAAGGCAGCGAGAAATATTCGCAGTCCATGTGGTTGTAGCCCACCACCGACGGCTGGCCGTCTACAGGGATACTCGTGATGAGGACCGACTTTGTGCCAAGAGCCCGCAGTCCGTCTATCAGCCGGCGTGCTCCGTCGCTGTCAACGCCGCGTGCGTCGTACTCCATACCAGTCAGATAGCATGCCTCCGTATGGTTGGGAAATACCAGATGGGCCACGCTCACCATCTCGCGCATACTTTTTATGGCCTCATCGGTCACACCGTTATAGAGCTTTCCCTCGTCTCCCATTATAGGATCGACGAATATCACCGTGCCGGCTTCCGCCTGTTCGCGGCAGTAGGCCGATATCATCCGTGCCTGACTCTCCGAAGCCATGAATCCAGTGGCTATGGCGTCGAACGTGAAGCCAAGCTCACGCCACACGGGGAAAACACCTTTTATATAGTCCGTTGTCTCAAGAATATTGAACTTGCCGTAGTCGAGCGTATTCGAAACAAGCGCCGTCGGCAGATTGTATGTGGGATGGCCCATGTACGAAAGGATGGGAAGCATGGCGGCCGTAGCCACCTTGCCATATCCGGCCATGTCGTTTATAAGCAGTATCTGTTTCTTTTTCATCTTATTCGCGTTTCGCCTGCAAACTTACACAAAATCGATGAAATAAGCGAATATTTACGCCGCAGCATGATTGTCGGTCGGGAAATGACCGGATGAACCGACATTTATTGATACGTCATCACCATATTTCGTATATCCCACTCCGTTTCCAGCGGAATGTGAATATGCACATTTTTGCATATTTAACCGTCGTTTCTGTATATTTATACAGTTTTAGTGCCTTTTTGAATGAATTTTTGCAAATTTATGCAGAAAATCATATGACGGAATATGTTTTATGCATTAAAATGACTAACTTTGCCACCCGAACAAATCACACATACATAAGGAAATGGCATACACACGCATAACGGCTGCCGAAGGCGCAGCGATGATAAAGGACGGCGACAATATCGGATTCAGCGGATTCACCCCCAGCGGCGTACCAAAGGCCGTGACACGCGAACTGTCTAAACGTGCGCTGAGCGAGCATGAGGCCGGACGTCCGTTCGCCGTGGGAGTGATCACGGGCGCATCGTCGTGCCAGAGCCTCGAAGGTGACCTCGCTGCGGCACACGCCATAAAGTTCCGCGCGCCATTCTCTACCAACGCCGACTTCCGCAACCATACCAACCTGGGCGAGATAGACTATGAGGACATGCACCTGGGCCACATGGCCGAGCGTCTGCGCCGTGGCTTTTACGGTGAGATTGACTGGGCCATCATAGAGGTGTCAGCCATAGAGGACGACGGCGACAAGTGCCGCGTGTATCTCACGTCGGCCGACGGCATCGTGCCGACCATTGCCCGCATAGCCAAGCGTGTGATTCTGGAGCTCAACACATTCCACAACGCCGACGCACGCTATCTGCACGACGAATACGAATGTCTGGAGTATCCATACCGCCAACCGATACCGCTGACACGCGTGGGACAGCGCATCGGTACACAGTATCTGGAGATAGACCCGAAGAAAATAGCAGGTGTGGTGGAATGCTGCATACCTGAGGAAGCGCGCACATTCAAGCCATCCACTCCAGAGACCGACATGATAGGCCGCCACGTGGTGGACTTTTTCCTGAGCGACATGCGCGCCGGACGCATTCCTAAATGCATGTTCCCCATACAAAGCGGTGTGGGCGTGACGGGCAACGCAGTGATGGAGGCCATCGGACGGTGCGACGACATGCCCGTAGTAGAGGTGTTCAGCGAAGTAGTGCAGGACGCAATAGTCGACCTGATGCTACAGGGACGCATATCGCAGGCATCGGTTGCAGCCATGACCGTGTCTAACGAATGTCTGAAGAAAGTGTATGACAACATGGACTTCTTCCGCAGCCGCCTCACACTGCGCCCGAGCGAACTGTCCAACTCGGCAGAGCTCATCCACCGTTTCGGTGTTATTGCCATGAACACGGCACTCGAGTGCGACATCTACGGCAACGAGAACTCAAGCCACGTGTGCGGTTCACGACTGATGAACGGCATCGGTGGCTCGTGCGACTACGAACGCAACGGCTCGATAAGTATATTCTACACACCTTCGACAGCAAAGGGAGGAAAGATAAGTGCCATAGTTCCCATGTGCAGTCATATCGACTCTACCGAACACGACGTGGACGTGATAATAACCGAACAGGGCATAGCCGACCTGAGAGGAAAAGGTCCGGCACGCCGCGCTGAGGAGATAATAAACAACTGTGCCCACCCAGATTACCGTCCACTACTGCGCGAATATCAGCGCATAGCCACTAAGGGACACTGTCCGGGTTCGCTGCGCGCGGCCTTCGCCTTCCACGACACGCTGACACGCAAAGGCGACATGAGACTTACCGACTTTGCTGAATATCTGTAAACCAACGGTTCAGTCCACAGCCATACACGCATAGGCAACAGCCGGACACAAGCATAGAAAAAACACAAGCCGTGCCACACGGGTGTCAGAAACGACACTGCTGTGTGGCACGGTTGTTTTCGTTATATATTATTATACTGATATCTGTCATCCTACGGCAGGACACTGTGGCAACGCGTCTATGAGTTTGTCAACGTCGCTCTCACGTGTAGCCCATGAGGTGACAAACCGTACGGGAGTCTCCTCGGTACGGCGTGGTCCCCAAAGTTCGAAGGTGGCCACATCAGACAGGGCGTCGATGACACTGTTGGGCAGCACAAAAAACTGCTGGTTGGTGGGCGAGTCGATGAACAGACGGTAGCCACGACTCACAAAGGCGCGGCTAAGCTTGTCGGCCATGAGACATGCGTGGCGTGCCAGACGAACATAAAGATTGTCTGTAAAGAGTGTCTCAAACTGCACACCGAGCAGCCGGCCCTTGGCAAGAAGCGCTCCATGCTGTTTCACTATGGAGAAGAAATGAGGCAGAAGTTCGGGACGTGATGTCACAACGGCCTCGCCAAAGAGTGCTCCGACCTTTGTTCCACCTATATAAAATACATCGCACAGACGTGCCACGTCGGCCAGACTCACATCTGAAGCGCCCGAAGCCAACGCATAGCCAAGGCGTGCACCGTCCATGTAGAGCGGGATGCCGGCCTCGTGACACACGTCGCTCAGGGCAGTGAGTTCATCGAGCGTGTAGAGTGTTCCAAGTTCGGTAGGATGAGATATGTAAACCATTCCCGGCGCCACCACATGTTCGTAGGTTTCGTCGGCATAATAATCGTCAATATATCTGCGCACATCTGCCGCACTTATCTTGCCATCGTGCTGTGGCAGGGTGAGCACCTTATGACCCGAAGCCTCTATGGCTCCAGCCTCATGCACATTGATATGAGCTGTCTCTGCAGCCAACACACCCTCGTGACGTGCCAGAAGAGCGTCTATCACCGTGGCGTTGGTCTGTGTGCCACCCACGAGGAAGTTCACCTTTCCACGCTCCAGCGAGCAGGCATCAAGAATGAGCCGTTCGGCACAACGGCAATATTCGTCGAGCCCGTAGCCCGGCGTCTGCTCAAGATTTGTCTCTGCCAGGCGGCGCATCAGCTCCGGATGCGCACCTTCCATATAATCACTGTCGAAATGCAACATATCTTATTATTCTTTTATACGTATTCTTCTGTACTGTTACTCCTTCTCAGACGCTCCACTGTCATACGAACATCGGGCGCTTTGCGGGAAGAAATAACCAGCCGCAAAGGTAAGTATTTATTTGTAAACAGCTTTCAGCAGAAGCAAAGATATGGAGTCAGTGACACATGAAAAGCCGATAAGTATGATGGTATCACAGCCACACACCGTCATGATATGGCGCATATCACGACAACACATCGCGAATAACACCTGGTGTAGTAGCCATTTCTGCAGGCATAGAGTGTATATATAATATTACATTCCGGCCAATATTGACATATTATATAAAACATAATGCTATCCATATACCGTCAAGCAAGCCTTGCATTATCTTTGCATAAGACAGGAGGCGGTTCGGCAATGACAAAAAGAAAAACAAAGTCTTTCCATTTTTGTCGTTGCTCTCACCTTTCACTATCTTTGTATGGAAAAAACATAACAGGGATGAACACAACAAAGAATAATGCCTGTACCACGATAACGATGCTCGGTACGGGATATGCCACAGCAACAGAATGCTACAACACATGCTTTCTGCTGAAGACTGCCGAGGGCATGCTGCTCACCGATGCGGGCGGAGGCAACGGAATACTGACACAGATGAAAAAAGCCGGGGAGGACCCGGCGCGGCTCGACCACATGTTTATCACACACGCACACACCGACCATATACTCGGAGCGGTGTGGATAGTGAGGACCGCCATACAACACACACTGAACGGACTACGCACAAACGTGCTCTGCGTTTATGGTCACGACCGCGTCATCCGGGTGTTGCGAGGCATCTGCAAAATGACCCTTCCGGGTAAATACATACCGTTACTCGACAGCGCGGTGCACTTCGTCATTCTGTCCGACGGCGATACATTCAACGTAGGAGACATGAAATTCACGTGCTTCGACATTCATTCCACAAAAGAAAAACAATTCGGCTATCGTGCAGAACTGCCGGGAGGAGTAAGTCTGGTGTGCCTGGGTGATGAACCGTTCAATGAGACTAACCGAAGCATGGCGGCCAATGCCGACTGGCTGATGTGCGAGGCATTCTGCCTGTATGCCGACCGCGAGGAGATGAAACCCTATTCCAAACACCACAGTACCGTACTCGATGCGGCACGGACAGCCTCAGATCTGAATGCATCCAATCTGCTGCTGTTCCACACCGAGGACAGAAGCATGACTACACGACGGCAGACCTACACACAGGAAGCCGCAACAGCATTCGCCGGAAAAATATTCGTGCCCGACGATCTGGAGACAATCATCGTAGTAAAAGGGAAATGAAAACAGAAGCGTACGGTCATGACCGCCGTACGCACGACTTATTCGTCCGACGTACCGGAGTCGCGACCACACGACCGGTATTCGTGAGGCGTGAGTCCGGTGGCTTTCTTGAACATACTGTAAAAGTGCTCAGCGGAGCCGTAACCCAACGCAGCAGCTATCTCCTTGGCCGATGACGATGTGCCCACAAGCATCTGTTTGGCACGCTGTATCCTCAGTTCCTGAAAATATTTTGCCGGTGCGTATCCTGTGTATTCCCTGAAAGCCTTTCTGAACCATGAGTAGCTGATGTTGAGATGTTCGGCAAGTTGCTCGGCACTGACGTTCTCGCCAACATGCTCTTTCATGTATATACGTGCCTTTTCTATTTTCTGCCGTATGGCGCTCATCTCAAACTGCCTGTTGCGTGAAAGTGATATGACCATGCCAAGCATGTGCATCACAATGCCAGCAAGATACTGCTGGGACGACACAGCGTCGGCCTCGGCTATATTAAGAGCACGCGTATAAAGCGAAACAAACTCCTCGCTCAACCCTATATCGATGACGGGCTGGTCCTCACTGAAAAAACCTTCACTCACAAGTCTGTCGACAACAGGACCTTCAAAACCTATATAATACTCATTCCAGCCCACATTACGGTAAGGGCGATAGGTGTGCCACCGACCCGGAAATACAAGCATGAGTCTGCCACTGCACACATGTTTGTTGCCGACACTCTCCGAGGAGAATTGTCCGCAGCCCTTGGTTATATATACGAGTTGGTATTCATTAAGTATGCGTCCCTTATCCGCATTGAAGAAATAACCGGATGGATGTTCCTTCAAAGGATATGGAGAGTTGGGGGCTATGAATTCAAAACCAACGGTATTTACCCACAGTCCGAACTTCCTGTCCGTATCATTGACAATGAGATACTTGAACTCAACACCGTCGTTGTTTAAATCGTTGGGCATAATCAGGAATTTATTATCAGGTTGATGGCAAATATAGTGATTTTAAAATCAAAAACAGTATATTCTGATTTACTTTTATCAAATATTTTAAAATATGGAATACTGACTGCATACAGAACATCCCTGACGGACATTCCGCATACAATCAGTACATGAAAATTCCAATAATAAACATTACCCGCATGACACCGGCCGGCATTATTTGGGCAGACCGAACGTCTCGGACATCTCACGCATCTGCTCCTGAGTCATACCGTCGGGTTCGCATCCCATGTTTTTGGCGGCTATGTAGATGAGGGCCGACTTGTTGAGCACGTCCACCTGGTCGAAGGCGGCCATAATGTCGGTATCCACAGCGAATACTCCGTGCTTCTCCCACATCACCACATCGTAGTCGGAAAGCTCACTGATGGTGGCTTCGGCCAGCTCAACAGATCCCGGCAACTTGTATGGCACGATGCCCAGACCGCGCGGACAGAACGCCTTGGTTTCGGGAATCATGCTCCACAGCAGGTTTGTAGCCACATCCTTCTCGAGGAAACGGCGGCAGTGACTCATGGCAACGAGCTCTATTGGATGGGTGTGGAGCGACGCACGGTAGGGCGAACCGATAGACAAAAGATAATTATGCACGCTGAGATGCGACGGCAGCTCTGACGTAGGACGCACCGGATTGTCGGCTATGATGACATAGCTCGCGCAGTCGTCAAGTATTCGTATCACCGAGCCATTGTCCATAGGACGGCGCGCAAGGTCGCGCATACGGCGGTTGGTACCTTTGCAATAGAAATAGCAGCCGCGCAGATGGGGCAGCGTCACACCGATGGGCATCACGTCGCTGATAGCCGGCATCTGTCTGATGGCGTCATCCACATATTCGGTGATGTTTATGGTTATGTTGCCACCATTACGCTCGGCCCAGCCTTTCTGCCACAAATAGCCGGCTGTTTCGGCAACTTTCTCCACTTCGGCAGCAAGTGCCGGACGATTGTTCAATATAGATTCCATATATATTTTTTATTGCCCGACCCAGACAGATCATATCGTCTGTCTGATATCAGAGCAGGTTTATCATTTCTTTTTTCATCTGACGTTTCCGCCATACATGACATATTCCTCACTGCGGTGCACTCCGTCTGACAACCTAACGCACTGCCTTGAAACGGTAAGTGCCTGATCCTATTTCGCAGACAACATATCCTCCCTCAACCTTAGACGTGCTGATGCCGGCTTCTGAAAGACTCTTTCCGCTTTCGGTCACATTGTCCAATGCCGTGGCTGGAATGCATACGGTAGCCGAGGAGTTGGCCGGTATCGTGATATTCCATTGGAACGACGCCCCGTCTTTCTTCCACGAACTGGTTATTTGTCCGTGAACAGAGTGGTAGGAACAGTCCACATGACTCAGTCTGTCGATGAGCAGAGGCTTCATAATCAGTTTCTTGAATCCGGGATGAGCATCATCACTCTTTATGCCTGCCATATTCTCATAGAACCAGATGAGCAGATCACCCAACAGCATGACATGATTCTGCGAGTCTATCCAACGTTCCATGCCGTCGCCGTTCCAGTGTTCCCATATGGTGGTAGCACCTTTCTTTATCATGTATCCGAAGCTCGGATAATCAGTCTTCTGCAACATTCCGTAAGCAAGGTCAGGGCGTCCTATCTCCGTAAGCCCGCGCATCAGCCACTGACATCCTATCACTCCGGTGCTTATATGTCCCTTAAAGTCGTTCTCTATGAGCCTTACCATGTTGTCGGCTATGTCGTTACGATAGTCGTCGGGCACGAGTCCGAAGCTTAGCGCCAGCAGGTTCGACGTCACGGTGTTGTTGCTGTATGAGCGCTTCTCCTTATCCAGGAACTTATTGTTGTAGGCTTCCTTTACCACAGCCGCCTGTTCGTCGAACTCGTTACTGTCGCCATCCTTGTCCAGAAGAGAGGCAAACCAGGACATGGTCTTGAGCATATAATAATAGTAAGCCGTACCTATCACCGCCTTGTCGGTAATCAGCGACGGTATCTGCGGATCGTTGGCGGTGAACACTTCGGGCGGCGTGCACCAGTCACCGTAAACATCACGCGGCATGATATGGTCCGTAGTCAGATACTTGTCGCGCATATAATACAGCCACTTCTTCATCGAAGCGTAATGCTCGGTTATCGGTTGTATGTTGCCGAACTGCGTGTAAAGCATCTTCGACACCGTGAGATAAGTGCCGGGCCACGTCATGTTGTCCGTGTAAGAACTCCAGTAGCTCGGAGCGATGTCGGACACGCTGCCGTCCTCGCGCTGGGTTATGCGTATGTCGTGCACCCATTTCGCGTACAGATTATTGTTGTCGAAGAGGAAGCTCTCGCCGTACGATCCGATGGCTCTGTCGCCTGTCCATCCCATTCTCTCCGTACGTTGCGGGCAGTCGGTGGGCATGCCGCGGTAGTTGCTGCGCACACTCCAGTAGGCGTTGTGGTAAATCTGATTTATCAGAGAGTCCGACGTCGAGAAATATCCGGTCTGCCGCATGTCGTCATAGAGCACCTGTCCCTCGAAGTCATCTGTAGAAGGCGTACCGGGATAATTGGTTATCTCCACATATCTGAAGCCATGAATGGCGAAGCATGGCACCCACGTCTCCTTTCCCTCGCCCTTCAGTGTGTATTTGTCGGTGGCGAGTCCGCCGCGCAGATTGTCCAGATTGACGCTTCCGTCATCGTTAAGGAACTCCGCGAAGCGCAGCTTCACTTCCCTGCCACGCTCACCCTTGACTTTCATCTTGAGGCGTCCGGAGAAGTTCTGTCCCATATCCAGAATATAGGTAGTGTCGTTAAGTCGGGTGACACCTGTCGGTCTGATAACGTCCATCACCTGTATATTATTGTTTATCTGCGCGCCGAGCTTTCCTTCCGGTGCGGCAGTCATATCCACAGGCAGCCACGCGGAGTCGTCGAATCCGGCTTTGTCCCATCCCGGCATCTCACGGCGTGCGTCATATTCCTCGCCGTCATACTCGTTGTTAGCGCCTATCGCTCCGTGCGATGTGACCTTCCACGACGCGTCACTCACCACATATTCGCGGCTGCCGTCGCCATACTCAAGTTCCAACTGGGCGATGAGCTTTGGAAATTCGGCCCTGTCGGTGCGGCGCATATGGAAGAAACGGCCGTTGCCCACAATCACTCCGATGGCATTGTCGCCCTTGCCTATCTCGCCGGTCACGTCGAACGTGTTGTATTTCACTTCCTTTCTGTAATCAGTAGGAGTGGGTGCCAGCTCCTGACGGCCAATGGTCTTGCCGTTGATATGCAGTTTGTAAACACCCAGTCCGCAGATGTATAACGTGGCTTTCGCCGGACGACGCGTCGTGCGGAAATCCTTTCTGAAATATCTGGCCGACAGTCTTGTACAGTCAGCCGTTGGGTCGTCCCACTCGAAAGCCTTGTCAAGTCCTATCCACTGCGCCTTCCAGTCTCCACCGTCGAGCAGTCCCATTGTCCAGCGGGCGGGCTTGCTCCATTCCGACTTGCCCTTATTCGTGGTGACGCACACCTTCCAGTAGCACGTCATACGGCTCTTCAGAGCCACTCCGCCATACGGTATGTACGTCGAATTGTCCGAGCTCACTTCTCCCGAATCCCACAAATCAGCCTTGCCAAGCTTCAGCTTATCCATCGTAGAAGCCACGAGAATGCGGTAAGCAGTCTGCATCACGTTGCGTCCCTTATCGTTCAGTTCCCAGCTCAGTCGTGGCGTAGTGATGTCTATTCCCATAGGATTGGTCACCATTTCACAACGCAGATTGTCCACGGCCATGAGCTTGCTTGCGCCGGTCAGACACATTACAAGGATGAGAATCAATGTCTTTCTCACTATCACAGATTCGTATGGTTTCATCATTCTGAAGTTTAAAATACGCAGGATAAGCGGTATTTTGTTAATGTCTTAAAGTTCTATGCATAACAGAAGTAACGTCGTGACAGTCGGCACATTGCGTCACACCTGTCAGATAAAGATCCAATGATGTTGCCGGACAGCGCGCCCCGTGTTTCCACATCCATCTGTACATGGCCACACCAGACACTGCGACGGCGTCCGCGGCAGACAACCGCCGTCCGACCCGGTCTTTCACTTATGTTATGCTCACGGGAGACAACGTCACCCGTGAGCACATCTATAAGTCGAAATTAATCAAACAGAAATAACAATATCGTAGCATGGCCGACACACATCCGGCCAGAAAACATGTCACTGCTGTGCCATGGCCACCACAATGATGGAGGCTATGAGTATGAGCAGGCCGGCAACAAGCACTCCGGCAGCCTTGCGGCCGCATCCGCGCCACTCTTTCAGGATGATGCCCCAGACGTTGCTGAATATCACGTTGAGCGACATGAGGATGCTCCACGAGAATGCCAGCAGCACCGGACTGTCGGTGAGGAAGCTCTTGCCCGTCTCAAGACCGAAGAACTGCGAGTACCACAGCACGCCGGCAAGGGCACAGAAAAGCACGTTGTTGGCCAGCACACGGCCGCTGCATGCGAAATATTCGCAGCCGGTATGGTTCTTTATGTTCTGTCGGATGCAATATACAGCGTTGGTGCAGAAACCGCCAAGCGTCACAAGGAATATGACGGGCAGGCCGGCATAGAGCGGAGCCACGCCGCCGTTGAGGGCTGCCTCCTTGATATGACCGCCGGCATCGAGACCCAGAGCGAAGCATGCGCTCATCACTCCGGCAAGCAACGCCACGAGCAGACCCTTGGTAAGGGCGAAATCCTTTACGGCCGCCTTCTTCTCCTCCTCACTCATATTGGCCGAGCGCAGACTGCCGGCGTAGCCTATCACGGCAATGCCTGCAATGGTGATGCACACGCCGCAGAGCAGCATGAGACCGTCGCCACGGAGCAGATCGGTGCCGGCAAATAGCGCCGGAAAGAGAGTTCCGAACGCAGCACACGTACCGAGAGCTATGCTCTGGCCCAAGGCGACACCGAGATAGCGCATGGAGAGGCCGAACGTCAGACCGCCAACACCCCAGAGAACACCATAAATGACGGCCTGAAGCGCTCCGCCCGAACTCCACAACTGCCACAGACTGCCGCCCGCAGGAACGGCGAGCAGTGCGCCGAGCAAAGGAAACACGAGCCATGCAAAGATGCCCTGAACCAACCAGAAACTCTCCCACGACCATTCCTTAACCTTGTTAATGGGCACATAAGAACTGCTCTGACCGAAACTGCCGACCGCTATTATCAATAACCCTAACAAAACGTCCATGACAAAACAACCTTTTATTTATTTACGCTTTGAGGTCACGTCGGCCTCATATTTATCAACCTCAGCTATGAACTCCTCGCCCACAGGCACACCGTTGCGCAGACAGAACATGTCCCATACGGCGTTCCATGGCAACGACTTGCACTCCTCGAGCAACGCCAGACGCTCGAAGCCCTTGTCCTCGGCTTCGTAGCTGCGCAATGTATGGAGCGGTTCGAGCAGCGCCTGGAGCAGACATTTCTGTGTGGCACGGCTTCCGATGACATATGCTCCAATGCGGTTGATGGACGCGTCGAAGTAGTCGAGACCTATGTGCACGCGGCCGAGGGCTCCGCAACGCACAATCTCCTTGCAGAGGTCGAGCGTATCGTCGTTCATTATCGTTACGTGATCGCTGTCCCAACGCACGGGACGGCTCACATGGAGCAGCACCTCCGGCACGAAAAGCAGGAGCGAAGAGAGTTTGTCGGCCACACTCTCCGTCGGATGGAAGTGGCCTGTGTCGAGTGTGACGAGCTTCTGATGCTGCACGCCATAACCTATATAGAAATCGTTTGAACCCACGGTGTAGCTCTCAAGACCTATGCCGAACACCTTGGACTCGATGCTGTCCTTCATGTTCTTATACTCTGTTGCGAATATGCGGTCGAGCGAATCCTTGAGCAGTTCGCGGTACATCATGCGGTTGACGGTGATGTCCTTGCTGCCGTCGTGTATCCAGAGGTTCATTATACAAGGATCGCCCTGACGGCGTCCCATCTCCTCTGCAATGGCGCGGCAGCGCACCGTGTGCTCCACCCAGAAGTCGCGTATGGCCTTGTCGGGATTGGCCAGCGAGAGGTTTCCGCTCTTGGGATGAGAGAAAGAGGTGGAATTGAAGTCGAGCTTTATGCCGTTTTCGGCAGCCCACTGCATCCAGCTCTCGAAGTGTGACGGCTCAACCTGATCGCGGTCAACAAACTGTCCGCCGAAGTCACCGTATATCTCGTGCAGGCTCAGACGGTGACGGCCGGGAATGAACGACATGGCTTTCAGTATGTCCATGCGCACTTCCTCCATGTTGCGCGCCTTGCCGGGATAATTGCCCGTGGCCTGTATGCCACCCGTAAGCGCGCCGCCCGACTCGAATCCTGTGACGTCGTCGGCCTGCCAGCAATGCATTGAGAGGGAAATATTCTGCAAGGCGTCCATCGCCTTGTCTGTATCGATACCCAGAACGGCATAGCGTTCCTTGGCTATCTCGTAGGCTTTGTTGATGAGTTGTTCTTTCATAATCAGGTTTTTTGTTTAAAATGGTTGTATGTAAATTATCGGTCAAGACGCAACGGCGGCCCGTCACGCCCGCCAAAGCCGGCATAGGCCGGTATGAAAACGCTCAGGCGGTGAACGGCGCCCTGCGGTATGCTTCTTCCCATGCGGCGGTGTCGGCCGGCATGTATGTCTTCAGGCTTACCGACCCGCGCACCATACGGCGCATGCCGGCTACGTCGGACGAATGTCCGGCAGCTACTGCCTGCATCATGATGTTGCCTATGGCTGTTGCCTCGGACGGGCCTGCTACGACAGGCACACCGATGGCATCGGCCGTCCACTGGTTCAACAGCTCATTGCAACTGCCACCGCCGATAACGTGCAGAACGCTGAGTGATCGCTCGGACAGCTCGCGCAGACTGTCGAAGACATGACGGTAGCGCAAGGCAAGACTCTCGAAGATGCAACGCACCAGACGTCCGCGCGTATCGGGCACAGGCTGGCTGTGACTGCGGCAGAATGTCCGTATGGCCTCAACCATGTCGGACGGATTAGAAAAAGAAGCTTCGTCGGGATTGATCAAACTACGGAACGGCTCTGCGGCACGTGCCTCGTCTATCAGCACGTCGTAGGGCACCGCACCCCATTGGGCACGGCAGCGCTCAAGTATCCACAGGCCGCATATATTCTTCAGCAGGCGGATGGTACCGTTGACGCCGCCCTCATTGGTGAAGTTCAACTTCTGAGTGACGGCGCTGATGACGGGTGCATCAGTCTCGATACCCATCAGCGACCATGTGCCACTGCTGAGATAAGCAAAATCGCGGTCGGATGCCGGAACGGCGGCAACGGCAGAAGCGGTGTCGTGGCCGGCCACTGCTATCACCGGCACGGGGCCGAGCCCTGTCTGGCGCTGCACCTCGGGCGTGAGCACACCCACCTGGTTGCCCGGAAAGACGAAACGTCCGAAACTCTCCTCCGTCAGTCCCGTGGCCGCAAGAAGCGACGGCTCGAAACGGCGTGTGGCCGCATTGAGCAACTGGGAGGTGGAGGCTATGGTGTATTCGGTCACCATTTCGCCCGTGAGCATGTATGTTATGGCATCCGGCATGAACAACAGTTTGTGTGCGGCGGCCAGCGCACTGTCTGACGAACGGCGCATGGCATCGAGCTGGAACAGAGTGTTGAAGTCCATCACCTGTATGCCGGTCTGACTGTAGACCGTCTCGCGCGGCACTTCCGAAAAGAAACGTTCTGCAGCTCCCGAGGTGAACGGATCGCGGTAGGCACGCGGAAGACGCAGGAAAGCGCCGTCCTCGCCGACACACACGAAGTCCACACCCCATGTGTCAACGCCTATGGAGCATATCTCACAGTCGTCGCGACCGGCAACCAGCCTCAACCCTTCCACAACATTGCGGAACAGTTCGTAGATGTCCCAGTAGAACCGTCCGCCGTTCTCTATGAGATGGTTGGGGAAGCGGTTTATCTCCTCCAGCTCCAGACCGGACGGGAGAAAACTGCCGACTATCGTACGTCCGCTCGTTGCTCCGAGGTCAACTGCAAAGAAACATTTTCTTTTGTTGTTCATTTGGTTATATAGCTTAGACTTCTAAATGGCTGAGCAAATTTAGCAATAACAACCATTACGGCGCGTATGTTTTTTGACTTAAAACATTCACTTTTTGACACAACACATAAAAGAGCATACGGAAAGCCATATATTAAAGGTATGAACTGCTCATAAGAATGTCACAATACGCATAAAACAAGCACGATACGCTCGCAGAAAGCCGTCTTGGCAGAGTCGCGGTGCATGGTGGAACACGGCTGTCGGATATATAAAAAGTGACATAAACCGCATATCGTCAGCGTCAGATCACACATAAGAATGGCATAATAATACATTATCCACCGTGATATGAAATAAAATATGCAACCGCGGAAAAGTTCTCCGGAGAAAAATATACGGCGACACAACGGCACGAAGCAAGACGTGTGCGGACGGCGGAGATAATAACGGCCGGATGCGGAATAAGCCCCATGGCGGAGCGACAATGACAGTGAACGGCATACAGGCGGCGGGCGCGGCACCAGAGAAAGCAACACACCATATATGATAAGGTGACGAAGCACATATAATAAAGTTGCGAAGGATTGTCTACGGATCTTAAAAGCATCGGCACACGGAGCCGGAACTGCCCAAAAGAAACATACATAGGCGTGTGGAGCAAGAATAAAACGAAATGGTGCTTTTCGCCTTCAGAACTGTATATTTATGCAATATCAAAAGTAAAAAATTTTGACAAAAATTTTTCACGAAATAGAAAACGGAGCGCGACGGAACAGGCTTTATCAGACGGATTTTTCTTTCGTGCCCCGTCGTATTTTTCTTCACGAATGACATAAAAAATCAGACGGCTCTGCGAAACAGCCTTTATCACCATGCGATATGTGCTTGGTTATGGTGTGATATTGAGCATATCAGGCCCTGATATGGGCAATATCAGAGGCTGAAACAGACTGTTTCGCAGCGCCATACAGAAGCTATCGGATTGTCATAAAGCACAAGTGGCTGGCTGTCAACACAATACGCAACCCTCTCAAAACTCGAGAATTTGCGACCGAGGAGACTGCTGCTCGAAAATATCGCCGTATTTTCGAGTTATCGATGAATATTTATGCAATTATGAGATCCGATTTTTGCATAAATATACAGAGACGGGAGGCGGTAAGAAAGGATTGATCGGAAAATTTTGTCTGCTGTTTTTTCACAATAAAATAATAAGGATTGATAATAGGGATTTGATTAAAAACTCTTACCTTTGCGATATAAGCAACAGCTCATTTGAGACGCTTAATGATACGAATTAAGTTGTGATTTGCTCTAAAATTCTTACCTTTGCTATATAAGCAACAGCTGTTAATCATACAGTGATGAAGACTGAGGTGTTGTGATTTGCTCTAAAATTCTTACCTTTGCTATATAAGCAACAGCCCAATACGGAAGGCTTCAACAAATGAACGAGTTGTGATTTGCTCTAAAATTCTTACCTTTGCTATATAAGCAACAGCACATTATCCATAATAAGCTGAGCAGCAAATGATTATGCGATATATCAGAAACATAAAACTGATATAGGAATAAGGAAACATCGCAAACAAGACGGTGTTTCCTTATTTCTGTTACATTCCGAAAGACAACATTATTGTATGGAATGATTAAAGTGTGCAGACTTGCTATAAAGTTAAAAAATAATAAATCTGCATATTCAGAATAGCTCGAGTTGCTGACCTGGAGCATTAGGTGGCTTCGACTTCTTGCCATAGAACAACTCTATCGCTCCGAACTGTTTGTCTGTGATACACATCACTCCCACATTGCCATATTCTGGTAAGAACGATTTGACACGCTTAATGTGCACCTGCGCGTTCTCCATACTCGCACAATGTCTAACGTAGATGGAGAACTGGAACATGGTGAAACCGTCACGCTGCAGATTCTTACGAAAAAGAGCGTAAGCCTTCTTGTCTTTTTTTGTCTCAGTAGGCAAATCAAAGAAAACAAGCACCCACATAACGCGATATTCACTAAAGCGGTCCATGATAAATAATAATTCATATAAATGGCAGAGCGATACAGCGCCCGAAACATTCAATCTATTTCCGGATAGGCTATGCGCCTCGACTCGCCGCTGAAGCAACGGTAGAGCGACGCCGTGGTCTGAGTGACACCCACCATGAGCGGACTGCGCTTGCCTGATATACAGACGCCGAGCGTAGGAATGGTGAGAAGCCGGGCCTTGTGTTGCCTGGTGAGTTCAAGTCCGTCGATGCCGTTTTCTTTCACAATGTCATACACAAGACGATCGACATACGGCCGGTAAGGCTCCATTATGTCGTCAGCCAGACAATAGGCATTGTAGCGGTTGTGATGATGTATGCCGAAAGTGGGCAGCATACCGCTCGACACCAACGCCCGTGCAACCACAGCACGCAGTATAGCATACCCGTAATTGAGCAGATTGTTGGGCGACATACCATCACGACCACGAGTGAAGGATTCGAGTCCGGGGATAGCTGCAAACAACATTTTCCAATAATAAGCGGCTGCACGGCCCTCCAGATTGTCGGCGTCACCGCTGCGCACATCGTCTATCCAACGAGTCATGCACCCAGTATCTACATCAGTGAACAAACGCAGCACAGCCGCCTGGTTAGCTATCTTTGCCCGCACAGTCTGCTGCCACAACTGTTTTTTCAACGGAAGCGTGGCATCGGTCTGAAGACGGAAACGCTCGCTCTGCACCGTATTGCCGCACAGCGGCAGCATCAATCCGACAGGCATACCGCGTGCATCGCACGTCACCACAGCACAGTTGTTCTCGAGTAACACCTCAAGCAAACCATGCGTAATGGTTATCTGTCTGTTGTCGAACACAACCACACCGATGTCTTCCACCGGTATGGTTCTTATGCTGTCACGTTTCAGACGCTCGGGCATATCGCTCTTCTCAACTTCCGGAAGCCTAACCACCATCTGTCCGTCCTTCAGCGACAGATAGGCCGGACTTGTGAAACATAATGTGCGTTTTATCATAAATTCATTTTCTAATCAATATTCTCCCACATTGACAATCTGTCCAAGATGATTTATGCGGACTTTCACAATATCTCTAAGGTTATCTAAAGACCTTATACGTTTCCATGTGATGCCCAACAGCTCTTTCTTATCGTCAACCGTTGTTTCCAAATGATGCCTGAAAACATAATATTTTGAAGATAATTTCTGCACTCTGTATAGATTCGGACTTATGGCTGCATAATTTTTCGGATTGAGCAAATCAATCTCTTTAGGATCAAAACCTGTTTCTTTGTTCGGAAATACGAAATATTCATTCTGCTTCATGGTGAACATGAACTGCCAGTCTTTGTCTTTATTGAAGTTTCTGTCTACCACCGGCAGATGCTGTATGGCACGTGCCGTAGCCTCATAGAACGAAACGAGATGTTCCTGAATCTGTCCCTCAATATCGCAGAAGATTGCAACATGATGATTATTGCTCGTACTCACAAAGTCTGTGGGCTGTTTCTTTCCATCCTTATCAAGGATAAGTCGTCCGTTGTTGTCGCGTTTGTCGTGCAATGCAGTAGGATCTTTCAATCCACTGTTTATCGTGACACGTTTAATGCTTATACCTTTTTCTTTATTAAGCCATATAGGATTCTCATCAAGATTCGAGAATGCTTTTTTCGCATCACCATTAAATTCAGCAAGCCTTTCTTCAAGAATTTTTCTTACTTTATTATCAATAACTTTATCTATTTTCAATTCATCAGATATCTCCTTACGTTGTGTATAAATAGTTCCAAACTTTACAGTTTTCACTATATCAGGCACTTTCTTTGTATGGAGTTCGTCTACGAATAACGGATTCTTCTCAAGACTGTTTTTTCCTGTGAACGCTTTTCGGGCATCGCCTTCAAACTGTTCCAATCTTCTGAGCAATGCTTCACGGTAACGTTTGTCTGCAACAGTCATAATCTTTGACACGTCAAACGAAGCGTTCACTTTTTCCTTATTTCCATCATAGCGCTTTATACTGCCGTAGATGGTTTCGTTATGAAGTTTCCCACGTGGTGTTAGTTGTATTCTCTCATGTTTTCCTTTCTCTGCTTTTTCCGTCCTCGTGATGTTAACATTACGCGTAACCACCTTGTTTTTTGCTTTTATAGACACGAGAATATTTTCAAGATGGCATTTCGCTTCAGCACGGAATTCGTCAAGCGGCATAGGTGGATAAAGCCTAAGTTTGCCCTTATTGTCACGATAAAGTTCTTTGCGTTCTATTGTGTATATGCTGCCACCTTTATCGCTTCGAGCATTTAAGTTGTTAAGATATTGTATGAATGCAGGTTTTGTAAATGCAATGGTCAGTGCATCCATTGCATGGTGGCGCTGGTCATTACGCTTTGTCCAGTCTTTAATATGCTTGATACGTCTTCCGTCTCTATCTTCTACAATCTCTGTTAATCCAAGCCTGTCGTATTTATCCCAATTAAGTTCCTTCATAATGTCAACGAGCTGCCAGTCTTCACGCAATCTGGACGTAACCGAACCAGTTGTCGACACTACTCTTCTAGCCACTTCTTCAAGAATCTCACATGCCTTACGGGCAATGTATTGAGTGTTGCTCAAATCGCGATTAATAAATCCATCAGGAATATCTTTTTCCGTGGTAAGAAGCCGTTTAAATTTTGTCTTACCTATAATCTTTTTCTCATACAACTGTTTGACCTTCTCATTATATTTTTTAAGTCCTTCATCTCCATACTTAGCTTTTACATAATCATAAGCAGTAGAATCGGCTTTCTCAATATTTACGTTTCGAGCTTCAAGTGTCTTATTTGATAAAGAATCATCAAACAGTTTTGCTTGTGGTATAATATGCTCAATGTCAAATTCCTTACTGAATAATTTCTCACGTGGTATATAGGTATTTGAATAAAGAGTCTTAAATCCGTTGTCCTTCAGTTCTAAATAAAGTCTGTATCTTATAATATCGTTGCGACTCACGTTTTTCAGTCCAAACTCTTCTTCAAGTTCTTTCTTGTATTTCTCATTTTCAACAGTAACCTTTCTTATCGTCTTTACAGTCTCCTCACGCTGAGCCTTGGTTTTCTTCAGCTCACGTGCCATTTCAACACGAATCTCGTCAGGTCTTCCGTAAACATCAACAACAGCATTCACTACATTAATCATCTGATTAAGAATTTTCTCAACTATAGGATTACGCAGACTGTTACGTGGCAACAGGTCCACCTTATTTTTCAATGGTCTGGAATCGATTTCCTCTTTTGTCAACGACCTTTTTGAATGCCGATAACCAGCGTATTGGCAAGCGTCACTATATCCAAGGCCGTCTTTCATGTAAGGCAGTATCTTGCGCATTGCCTTTACACTAAGATTACCATAATCAGGCTCGAGTCTTATGCCGGCAATAACAGCGGCATACTCTTTATCAAATCCATAACATTCGGATATTTTATTTATGAGACTTTCATTACCGGTCTTTGATTTGTCGCCTTCATAAGAATAGAGCAAATGCCAAAACATGTAAGACGGCTGTTTCTCAAAAGCCTTGCCTTCAACAGACGAATCAAAAGATAATATGTCTGTATTGAAACCAAGTCCATTGAATATTGGAAACACAAAATCCTTTATTTCATCTGCCGTCATCTTAGAAAAATCATACTCACCATGCCCGCTCATTTCAATAATCTTACTGCATGCCTCTAATAATGCAGCCATAGTAGTATTGCCCTTCACTTCATTATAGTTAAGGTCAAGTTCCTTGTAGTTTTTGAATAGCAATCTAAGAATTTCTTTCTTCGCCAACTTGCTTTTGAAGTTGAGTTCCTTGAAGAGAATCTCTTTTTCTTCCTGTTCAAGAAAGCGTTTGCCAAACTTCATACCTACAGTTTCACCAAACAAATCAAACCGGTTATCTGCAACAATCATACCTGATACCTGAAGATTGTTTATAGTCTGCCATATTCTGAACTCCTGATACATCGGTGAAGATTTTGGACACACTCGCGGACCTATTGTCTTTTTGACTTTCTTACCATTCTTTTCTATTTCAATCTCACGACTTTCAAGTTCACACAGACTGATAAGTCCTTTTTGGGATTTCAGCGGACGTTGATAAAAAATCACAATATCACGTATGATATGTTTAAGTTCTGGCGTAAGTTCTTTATGAAACTTAGCCTGAGTCTCCCAAATACACTCAAACTCATCAAGATAATCCTGACGGTAAAACACCTGATTTTTAAGGCTGAAATTTGGATTCTTGTCAAGCTCTGACATCTGATATTGCCCTACAGTAAGCTTATAAAAAAACAGTTCCTTGCTGCGGTCACTTATAGCTCCGAGGTATCCACTCGAATTCTTTATCTGTCCGTTGACTTTCTGCAAGACTATTGCAAGCCTCTCAAGATCTATTTTATGATGCAGGCTCTCAGCGCGCCATACGTAATCTTCTTTTTTCTGTTCCCATCCTTTCGTCTTGCGCTTCAAACCTACTATATCAAAGGGTTTTGAACATATGGCCCATGTTTCCTTATCACCTTTACCTTTCAGTTCTTCTTTAAGGTTATCGGTAAGCACATTAGGATAAAAAAGTCGTTGAAAGTTCCATATCTTGTTAAACTCATCAACTAGGTCAGAACGATAAAAGTCTGGTATACTATTCTTTCCATTATGTAAAAGTAATGCAACATATTGTCCTGGAGTAAGATTATCATCATAAAGTTTCTTCGCAACCTCCATTCCGTCTATCAGTTGTCCACTTTCATCATTAGATTTTACCTTACGACTACTCTTATAGCCACGTTTCTTGTTTATCATAAGCAATACACGTGCAAACTCTTCCAGTGAAATTTCTTCTGTAACAGCTCTGGCTCGAAGACGATAAGTTTCAAAAGTTGTCCTGTTGCCGTTTTCATTCAGTAAGGTATCCGCCGTTATAAAGCCATGGTCTTTCAGCACATTTATTAGACTATCACGACGAATCTTATACCGTTGCAAGTTCCGACGCATACTACGTTTCTGAGTACGATCAGCATTTGTTGTAATAGATTTACCTTTTTCAAAATTACTCTGCTCGTCCGTAGTAAGATAAATTTCTCTTACCCCAAGTCTAATTATCGAAGATTGTTCATTCTCGTTTTCTCTTTCCTTTACCAAAGCCCAGCCTATGCTGTTGGTACCCAGATCCAGTCCTAATATCTTTTTCATAGTTTATGATTCTTCTTATCAAATAATAGATTCAATACATGTTACAAATATAGTGAAAGATGGATACAATGGCAAACTAATAAGTTGCTTTTTGTATCTGTTTTTCTATGGATTCCGAATGTTTTATATGAAGGCCGAACCATTTGTCCCAACAGTATGTCTTCATCGTTCCGTAATGGCGCACAACAGTGCTGCGTCATACAATATACTTCACAATGCCGTACTATACAGAATGATACTATTAATATGCTTTTTGAGAGAAGCAAACAATGTAATATCAAAATAGCAGTGTTTAGTTTGAACGGATTATCATTAATTCTTAAATTTGCATAAATACATTATTATAAAACTGACACTAACCACACCAACCGATAGTATCTATTTGTTTGTTATGACTTTGGTCAGGTCATGAATCCTCCCATACCACAGGCGACAAAATAAACATGGCAGCCTGTATGCGTAAAGTGGCGGACGATGACACAGAGAATATTTATCATTAATATCAATATAATAACTATTAATCATGAAACAAAACTACATTCTTACACGCAATCCACGATTATGGTTGCTGATGTTAGGCGTATTGTTTGCAGGAGTAGCTCATGCTCTGACTGTAGAAAAGCTGCGCACCCTGTCGCTCACCAATCCCGTGGGTATAGACAAGGCGCCGACGTTCAGCTGGATATTGCAGTCGGACGAACGCGGAGTGATGCAGAAGAGCTACCGCATCATGGTGTGTTCAGACAGCGACTGCTCCAACATCGTGTGGGACTCCGGCGTTGTGGAGTCCGACCAGTCGGTGATGGTAAGTCCCAACCACACCTTCGCTCCTTCGACACGCTACTATTGGAAGGTCACAGTGACCGATAACAAGGGCAACGAGGCCACTTCCACAGAGAAGGCTTACTTCGAAACCGGACTCATGGGCACAGGATGGGACGGAGCCAAATGGATAAGATATTCCAAGAATCCGCTAGGATATATCGACGAGAACGAAATATCCGACTACTCAATAAGCTGCAAGTTCGAGATCGCCAAGGTGGCAGCCGGCCTGTGCTTCGGTATGACCGACGAGAACAACTACTACATGTGGCAGTTCAACACCGAGGGTGACTATCCGCGCTTCCGTCCTCACCGCTGGCTGAACAACAGTCCGTCATGCCTCGAGGACGTAGACCTCACCGGAATCATCGACCTGAAGAACAATGAGGAATACACCCTGCGCATCGACATAACCGACAACGGCATGCTTGCAAAGACATATATCAACGACATTCTGATAGACGAGCGCCGCGGCGACTTCCCCTTCGGACGTATCGGATTCCGTGCAGCACGCTCCGAATACACCGAAAACCTGTATGAGGCTGCCTACTACGACGACTTCGACATAAGCGTGGACGGTGTGTCCGTATTCACCGAAGACTTCTCTGAAGGCAACTCCACCTTCACGGCAGGAAGCGTGAAAGGTGGACGCCTCTACTTCGAAGGCACGGAGTCGGCACAATACTGCTGGCAGAAGGAAGGCGCCAAAGGTTCGGCCCGCGCACGCCTCACCAGAGCAGCCGACAATGCCAAAGGATATGCCATCGAGTCGGACATCACTCTGATGAAAGGCAATGTGGGTGTAGTGTTCGCCTATACCGCATCGAACAATTATTATATGTGGGCGCTCAACTGCAAGGACTACGACTATCCGGCCATACGACGCCATGTCTACAGCAACAGCACAACGCCATCCTACAGCGACACGCGCATCGACGCGTTCACAAAGGATGAAATCCTCGGCAAGCCCCACCGTCTGCGTATCGAAGTCATAGACAACACCGTGAAGACTTACATCGACGGCCAGCTCGTCGACACATACACCGCTTCCGGAAAGATTGTCGACGGCTACACTGGCTTCCGTACACATGCCGACGACGAAGGTCCGGCTTATGCCGACAACGTAAAGGTGACCACCATTGGCGCTGACGGAAATGAGACCGTGCGTCTGTCAGAGGACTTCGAGGGCAATGCTCCTATGTTCGACGGCACAATAACTGAACACGACGGTTCTAACCAGCTTTATGTATACACCGCCAACGGCGAGCAGAGATTCATGGAAAGCTCCATGGGTGCAGCCTCTATGTTCAGAAAAGAGTTCACGGCCAAGGCACCCGTCAAGTCGGCCAAGCTCTACAGTTCTGCCCTCGGCATATACGACGTATTCATCAACGGCACCCGCGTAGGCCACGTTCAGGATGACGGAACAACCATCTACGACGAACTGAAACCGGGATGGACCGACTATGCAAAGAAGGTATTCTACAACACACACGACGTGACGACACTCGTTAAGGAAGGCGGCAACGCCATCGGAGCCACCGTCACATCGGGCTACTGGGCCGGCGGCATATGCCACGGACAGTATGGCGACAAGCCCGTGGCATTCATGGCCAAGCTCGTCATCGAGTACACCGACGGCTCGAAAGAGACTGTTGTGACCGATGCCTCATGGGCAACATACGACAACGGTGCACTGCGCAAGGGCGACATATACAACGGCGAGACCTACAACGCAACTCTCGAGGACGGCTGGACAAAGGCCGGCTACGACCAGTCTGCATGGCACGCCATCGTGTCAAGCCGCGACTTCACCGGCGAGATATGCGCCTTCGAAGGTCCGGCGGCACGCATACGCACCTCGCTGACACGTCTGCCGGAACACATCACCATCTACGAAGGCATAAAGCAGACAGGCACTGCCTATGGCATGGTGAACGTAGTGTCCGAGATAAGCGGCAACTCGCCCGTGAAACTGAAGAAAGGCCAGACCGTAATCTACGACTTCGGACAGAACATGGTAGGTTGGGTGAGAGTGAACGTCAAGGGTAAGGCCGGCTGCACTCTGCGCGGACGCTTCAGCGAGATGCTCAACGACAAGGGCGACACCAACCGTGGCGACGACGGCCCCGGCGGCAGTCTGTATCTCATCAACCTGCGCACGGCAAAGGCCTCGATGTACTACACGCTCCGCGGCGACGAGGAAGGCGAGACCTACAGCCCGACAAACACCTACTACGGATTCCGCTACTGCGAGCTCACCGCAGGCGACGACATCGAGATAACCGGCATCGAGGGACTTGTTGTAGGTGCCGACAACGAGGAAGGCTCGTCGCTCACAACAAGCCACGACGCCGTGAACCAGCTCTACAGCAACGTCATCTGGGGACAGCGCGGCAACTTCATGAGCGTGCCGACCGACTGCCCGCAGCGCGACGAACGACTCGGATGGACAGGCGACACGCAGATATTCTGCCGCACGGCTGCCTACAACGCCAACACCGCCGCCTTCTACCACAAGTTCATGGGCGACATGCGCGACAGCCAGCGTTCGGACGGTGCCTATCCCGACGTGGCTCCTATAGCCTGGGTGGGCTACGGCAACGGCGCATGGGGCGACGCAGGCATCATCGTGCCATGGACCACTTATCTCATGCACGGCGACAAGAGCATCATCGAGGAGAACTATGAATCGATGGAGAAATACATGGACTGGCTGGCAGCACAGGCCGGCGACGGCTACAAGTATCAGGGTGCCGGCACATCATACGGCGACTGGGTATCGTTCGTTCCGACCGACTCACGCTATGTCAGCGTATGCTACTATGCTTACGACGCAATGCTCATGAGCAAGATGTCGCAGGCTCTCAGCACGGCACCAGGCGACGAATATGCCATCAAGGCCGCCGAATATGAAGAGCTCTACAACAACATAAAGAAAGAGTTCGCCACACGCTACATCAGCGGCAACATGCCAACACAGCGCACTCAGACGGGTTATCTGCTCGCACTGCGCTTCGGACTGCTACCCGACGAGGCATCTGAACAGGCCACCATCAAGGCGCTCGCACGTGCCATAAGCTCAAACAACGAGACGCTCAACACCGGATTCGTAGGTACGGGCATCATCAACACCACACTCTCACAGGTGGGACTCATAGACAAGGCATACAACCTGCTGCTCCAGCGCAACTGTCCGTCATGGCTCTACAGCGTGGATCAGGGTGCCACAACAATATGGGAGCGCTGGAACTCCTACACCAAAGAGACCGGATTCCATAAAGACATATCCATGAACTCCTTCAACCACTACTCCTACGGAGCCGTGGCCGAGTGGATGTACAGATACATGGCAGGCATCGAGGCCGACGAACAGAACGCCGGATTCAAGAACATCATACTGCAGCCCTACCCCGACACACGCACCACACTGCCACAGGGACAGGAGCGCATCACCAGCGTCGATGCCACAGTAGCCTCCAACTACGGCAGCATAAAGAGCGCATGGCAGCTCGGAGCAGACGGTAGCCTCAGCTACAAAGTCACTGTTCCGGCCAACACCACCGCCCGTCTGCTCATGCCTGTGGCAGAAGGCAGCAAGGTGTATGAAGGCGGCAGACCGGCAGAAGAGTCTGAAGGTGTGAAGTATGAAGGCACTACCGACGACCGTGCTGTATTCACTCTCGGTTCTGGCAGCTACTCCTTCACCACCAACATCTCCACCGACATCAGCGCAGTAGAGACAGAAAACGGCATAAGAGTATATCCGAACCCCACCGACGGAGTGCTCCACATAGAGAGCGACGAGCCTGTGACCAGTCTCACACTCAACGACATGGCCGGCCATCTCGTCAGCAAAGCCGAAGGCAAATGCGAAACCCTCGACCTGTCTTCTGTGAATACGGGCATGTATCTGCTCACAGTGAATACACAGAACAGTCAGAAGACATCAAAGATAATAAAGAAATGACTGCATCCGGCATGATGTGAGATCATACAACATCATTGCAGGAGGAAAGACAGACTGCTTTCCTCCTGCTTTTGTTTTGTATTCATCCATCACAACTTCATGATCGGACAACTCATGCAATGGCACCGAAAGAATCACTGTTTCACGCCATCCGTACTGCAGTATACCTGACTGCCGCACATAGACGTCGACATAACCAATAATGATATCGCCAAACAAGAGTTCTGCAATATAATATTCATGTCTGGCATAAACTGTAAAGTCAACTTTTTCATTTCAAAAACCATATTAACAAAAAAATTGGTTAATATTGCAATAACATACAAGCACAGCCGGCTACTGCCTACTCTTTCCCGGTGCATACCGCCAGGCTGTGCCTTCCACGGCCACAGGTTGGTCGTTACAGTGCATACATGAATGAGTGATGCACTGCTTATACAGATTATAATCTCAATAACTGCGGTTAACCGCCTGTATCTTCTTACTTACTATTAACATATGAATTACAAAAGAAACTGTTTTAGAATATTATTGTCTGTGCTGCTGTGCGTGTGTCATAACCTAAGCGGCATGTCGCACAATATGAATTCTCATGATACCTACGATGACCTCAAGGCAAACTTCCAGCAGCCTGCTCAGAAATATGGAGTGAACTGCTGGTGGTGGTGGCTGAACGGAAACGTCACTAAAGAAGCCATCAGAAAGGATCTGGAAGCCATGAGGCTTAAAAACTTCCAAGGCGCCATGATATTCGATGCAGGCGGTCATAACCAGCGCGGAAACAAAGACATACCATCCGGACCGACCTTCGCTTCAAAGGAATGGATAGAACTTTTCTCTTATGCCTTGGACGAAGCGAAACGGCTTGGACTGGTTATGGGATTTAACATTCAGAGTGGATGGAACCTGGGAGGACCATGTGTCACTCCACAATATGCCGCAAAACAACTGACATACACCGAACGGCTGGTTACTGGCGGAAAGACAATCAGCATACAACTGGACAACCCGCGAAAGCACAATGATTTCTACAAGGACATTGCCGTTCTTGCCTTTCCCGCAAAAGAAGAGAACAAAACGCTGAAGCGCATCTCCAAGCTGGATTTGAAGATGGGATATCATGAATTGGGTGGCTCAGCTCCCGATTGCCGTTTCCTGCTTGAAGACGAACCTCAAGACAAGCCTGCCGGAAACGCTAAGGACATCTTCATGGTTAGTCTGAAGAATGTTCTGAACATAAGCGACAGAATGGACGAAAAAGGTGTTCTGCGATGGGATGCTCCCGAAGGAAAGTGGAACATACTGCGCATCGGCTACACTTGTACACGTTCGGTTGTTTCCACATCCAGCGGCAAATGGCAGGGCAGCGTACTGGATTACATGAGCAAGGACGCTTTCGACTTTTACTGGAACACCGTCGTAGAATCCATCTTCAGCGCAATAGGTGAAGAACATCTGGGAACAACACTCAAGTTCATGGAAACAGACAGCTGGGAATGTGGAGGAATGAACTGGACCGACTCCTTCGCAGAGGAATTCCGTGATTACTGCGGATATGATCTGACAGCATTTCTACCCATATTCGCTGGACACATCATCGAAAACATGGATGTGTCAAATGCATTCCTTGCAGATTTCAGAAAGACCATGGGCCATCTGGTTGCCATAAACCATTATGCACGTTTTGCCGAGTATGCCCACAAATACAACATGGGCATACAGCCCGAATCGGCAGGACCGCATGCAGGACCGTTGGACGGTATAAAGAACTACGGCTTCAGTGACATCATGATGAGTGAGTTCTGGGCACCGTCTCCACATCGTCCCAAACCTGAAAACCGTTTCTTCATAAAGCAGGCTTCGTCTGCCGCACACATCTATGGAAAAAGGATTGTGGGTGCCGAATCCTTCACAACAATCGGCCCGCACTGGAATGACGAACTGTGGCATGACCAGAAACCGTCGTTCGATCACGAAATATGCGCGGGCCTCAACAGGGTCTATCTCCACACATTCACCTGCTCTCCAAAAGAACAGGGCCTGCCCGGACAGGAATATTTCGCCGGAACCCACATCAATCCTCAAGTAACATGGTGGAGCAAGTCTTCTCCTTTCTTCAACTACATAAGCCGCGTTCAATCGCTTGTACAGGAAGGCGACTTCGTGGCGGACGTACTGTATTATTATGGAGACCATGTTCCTAACGTGTTTCCTTACAAGCACTCTGATCCGGCGGGGGCGATGTTCGGCTTCGACTATGACGTTACGGACGAGACTATTTTGCTGAGACTGGACGTCAGAAACGGCGAGATAGTCACGCCAAACAAGAGAAGATACAAAATACTTGTGCTGCCCGACCACAAGATCTTGTCGTTGGCTGTACTGCGAAAACTGGAGAATCTGATAAGTAAAGGTGCGACAGTTCTTGGATACAAGCCTGTAAAAGCTGTGTCGCTGGTTGGAGGAAAAGACGGAGCAAAAGAGTTTGCCAGACTTTCCGGACAGATATGGGGAACGGCCAAAGACTCCATCGGACAACACGTGTATGGCAAAGGAAAAGTAGTATGGGGCATGACCGCCAAGGAATATCTGCTGTCGCAAGATGTCCGGAGAGACTTTTCTATCCAGGGAAGCAGCAACAAAGACGATTATGATTACATACATTACACAATCGGAGACACTCACATCTATTTTGTAAGCAACCAGACAGAGCTCAGCCGTAACGTCATGGCCGACTTCCGTGTATGCGGCATGCAGCCCGAGATATGGAACGCTCTGGACGGCAGCATAAGCGAGGCCAGGGCTTTCCGTCAGGCAGACGGCATCACAACCATACCGCTGACGCTTGACCCTTACGGCTCCGTCATAATCGTATTCCACAAGAAGATAAGTAAGAAAAGACAGGGAGACAGACAGCATAACAGCCTGGAATATAACACCATTCAGACACTGGAAGGAGCATGGACGGTCGGTTTTGATACAGAATGGGGCGGTCCTGGAGAGGTGACATTCAGCGAACTCACCGACTGGACCTCACATCCGGACAAGGGAATAAAGTATTATTCAGGCACCGCTGTCTACAAAAAGAGCTTCAAGACAACCTTCGACAAGAAAACGGACAAGCGCTACTTCCTGCAACTCGGCGACGTAAAGGATGTGGGTATCGCCTCCATACGACTCAACGGCAAGGACAAAGGCATAGTCTGGACCAAACCTTTCCGCGTCGAGGTGACCGATGATCTGACCGACGGCGACAACATACTGGAAGTGGAGGTTGTCAATTCATGGTATAACCGCGTTGCCGGCGACGAGATGTCAGCCACTCCTCAGAAATACACAAAGACCAACATTGTGCTGGGCCACGACTTCAGAGGCGCTCCTCTAAAGGACATTCCGTTAGAACCCTCGGGACTTCTCGGCCCTGTTACCATATCGACAGGCGAAGAATCCGACTGACAGCGGCATAACCGTACGGCCATATCTCGTACATGACTGGTGACATCCCCGATTAACACATACCGACACCAGAATCTTCTGCATATTTATGCACACGTCTTTCACGCTGTGTATAAATATGCAGAAGTCTTTATCGCAACTCTCCTATACCGCCGTTTTTACGTACGGATGAACTTTCGGGCGCAAATACCCGACTCTCAGACACATCACGCAAACTACCGGCAATTATCGGTTTAAACCATTCACATCATCCGTATGACATGTCACGCACTACGGAATGGGCCGTTCCGCAGTGTGAAAAAGTACATATCATGGCATGATATAGCACATATCGCATGATCATAAAGCCCGTTCTGCACCATAAAAAAGACGTTATTACACATAGGGAAACCACGCAATGCCTTCACACACACTTGTATATGTGTATGTAATTTTTGATATTTGCAAATAAAATATTAATTTCGCATGAGGGCATTGCCGCAAGCGTCCATAACGGTATGGACTTCCACTATTTACGTCAAAGCCCTTCTCTACTGACACCGGGACACCTCCGGCAGTCACGACCCTACAACACCGTGGCTGAAGAAACAAAAACCTAAAAACCAAAATGATGAAATCATCCTTATTACGCACCCTGCTGCTCGTGGCCATAATGGCATTCGCGGGCCGCACTACATGTGCCGCCGACAACGGTGGCGGTACGTTCACCGCCGGCAACAAGACGTTTCTGCTCAACGTCAAACCCTTCGTGGTGAAGGCTGCCGAGCTGCACTATCCGCGCATTCCGCGCCCTTACTGGGAGCACCGCATCAGGATGTGTCGCGCACTCGGCATGAACACCATCTGCCTCTACGTGTTCTGGAACATACACGAACAGCGTGAAGGCGAATTCAACTTCACCGGACAGAACGACATCGCAGCCTTCTGCCGCCTGGCACAAGAGAACGGCATGTACGTCATAGTGCGCCCCGGACCTTACGTGTGCGCCGAGTGGGAGATGGGTGGACTGCCCTGGTGGCTGCTCAAGAAGAAGGATATACGTCTGCGCGAGCAGGATCCTTACTTCATGGACCGCGTATCCAAGTTCATGGCGAAGGTGGGCGAACAGCTCGCTCCGCTCACCATTCAGAACGGAGGACCGATAATCATGGTGCAGGTGGAGAACGAATACGGTTCCTACGGTGAGGATAAGGCTTACGTGAGTGCCATACGCGATATCGTGCGCCAGTCGGGATTCGACAAGGTCACGCTCTTCCAGTGCGACTGGGCGAGCAACTTCACACGCAACGGACTGGACGATCTGGTGTGGACAATGAACTTCGGCACGGGCTCCGACATCGACAGTCAGTTCAGCCGTCTGCGCGAACTGCGGCCTGAGTCGCCGCTTATGTGCTCGGAGTTCTGGAGCGGATGGTTCGACAAATGGGGCGCCCGCCACGAGACACGCCCCGCCTCGGCAATGGTGGCAGGCATAGACGAGATGTTGTCCAAAGGCATTTCGTTCTCGCTCTACATGACCCACGGCGGCACATCGTTCGGCCATTGGGCAGGCGCAAACTCACCGGGATTCGCTCCTGACGTGACATCCTACGACTACGACGCACCCATCAACGAATACGGACAGGCCACACCAAAATACTACGAGCTGCGCCGCACAATGGAGAAATACTCCGACAAGCGTCTGCCCTCCGTACCCAAACCAGCCGCTGAGCTGATAAGCATTCCGCGCTTCAGCCTCAACGAGTACGCGCCCCTGGTGTTCGGCACCGACAGTATGTGCGTAGCACGCAGTCCGCTGACCTTCGAGGAGCTTGACATGGGATGGGGAACGGTGATCTACTCCACCTCTCTGCCTGAGATAAACACACCGTCCACGCTCGCCATGAAAGACGCTCACGACTACGCCATGGTTTATGTGGACGGCCGCTACATAGGCCGCACCGACCGCGTACGCAACGAAACAACAGTCAGTCTGCCGCCAGTGAGCCGTGGCAGTAGGCTCGACATCGTTGTCGAAGGTATGGGACGCATCAACTTCGGCCGCGCCATAAAAGACTTCAAGGGACTCACCGGCGAAGTGACACTCATGGCCAACGTCGATGGCGACGACGTGACATGGAAGCTGAACGACTGGACCATGCGCACCCTGCCCGACTCCTACGACCACGCCCTGCGCGCCTTCACGCGCTGCAATGACGGCGCGTCGATGGGACTGAAGCTCGATTCGCGCGCCGGATACTACCGCGGCTTCTTCAATCTGAAGAAGACCGGCGACACATTCATCAACATGGAGACTTGGGGCAAAGGCCTCGTCTATGTCAACGGACACGCCATCGGCCGCTTCTGGAGCATCGGTCCGCAGCAGACTCTATACGTTCCGGGATGCTGGCTGAAGAAAGGACGCAACGAGATTGTGGTGCTCGACGTGACAGGACCTGTCATGACTGAAATATGGGGACAGGACCGTCCCGAGCTCGACAAACTGCAGACGGAGAAGAGCAACCGTCACAACAATCCGGGCGACCGCCCCGACCTCAACTCGGCAACGCCCGCAGCGGCAGGCCAGTTCGCACAGGGACGCGCATGGCAGACCGTGAAGTTCAATGCTCCGGCACGCGGACGCTATCTGGCCATTGAGTGTTCGTCAACCCACGACGGCAGCGAGATGGCGGCAATAGCCGAAATCTACGTGCAGGATACCGACGGACGACGCATCGACCGCAGCTCATGGAGCACGAAGTATGCCGACAGCGAGGACGCCGACAACGGCAACCACACGGGCGACAAGGCGTTCGACCTTCAGGAATCCACATGGTGGAGCACCACCTACGGAGCATCCATGCCTCATCTGCTCGTCATCGATATGGGTACCGAACAGACCATCGGAGCGCTGGAGTATCTGCCCGCCACAGGACAGGACGCCGCAGGACTGACCAAGGACTACCGCATATTCGTATATTGACAACGGAATATGGCCGTACACATGCGGCCATACATGAAACTAAAACAACCAAAAACAGCATATAATGAGGAAAAGACTATTCGTCATAATTGCGGTCATCATCTCTCTGACAACGGCCACCGCACGCTCGGCAGCCGTTAAGGAGAAGGACATGGCCGGCTATCTTTTTGTTTATTTCACAGGCAACGACATAAGCCAGGAGGCCATCTGCTTCGCCCTTAGCAACGACGGACTGTCGTGGCACAAGCTCAACGGCGGCCGCCCGGTGATCGACTCGAAGGTCATCAGCTCCACAGGCGGAGTGCGCGACCCGCACATCCTGCGCGGCGAGGACGGCCATACATTCTACATGGTGGCCACCGACATGGTGTCGGCCAACGGTTGGGACTCCAACCGCGCCATGGTTCTGCTCAAGTCGGAGGACCTCATCAACTGGTCGCACTCCATTATCAACATACAGCAGACCTACGAAGGACAGGACGATCTGAAGCGTGTGTGGGCACCGCAGACCATCTATGATCACAAGGCTAACAAATACATGATATACTGGTCGATGAAACACGGCGACGGACCGGACATCATCTATTACGCCTACGCCAACGACTCGTTCACCGGACTTACGGGCGAGCCGCGTCCGTTGTTCATCCCCGCCGACCGCAAATCGTGCATCGACGGCGACATTGTGTATAAGGACGGGAAATATCATCTGTTCTACAAGACCGAAGGACACGGCAATGGAATAAAGGTTGCCGTCACTGACGAACTGACATCCGGCCGATGGACCGAAAGCCCCGACTACAAACAGCAGACCGATCAGGCCGTGGAGGGCGCGGGAACATTCAAGCTGTCGGGCACCGACAAGTACATACTGATGTACGACATGTACATGAACGGCCGCTACCAGTTCACTGAAACCACCGACCTGGAGCACTTCCGCGTGATAGACAGCGACGTAACGATGGACTTCCATCCGCGCCACGGCACAGTGATGGCCGTCACACGCGACGAGATGAAGCGCCTCACCGACAAGTGGGGACAGCCCGAAGGCGTCACCATTCCGCGCAACCCGGTGCTCACCGGATTTCATGCCGACCCTGAGATTCTCTACTCCGAGCAGACCGGCCGCTACTACATCTACTCCACTACCGACGGTGTGCCGGGATGGGGCGGTGCTCATTTCACGGTGTTCGAGTCGTCCGACACCCGCAACTGGACCGAAACGGGCACCGTACTCGACCTGAAGGCGGGCGACGCTGCATGGGCCGACGGCAACGCATGGGCACCGTGCATCATCGAGAAAAAGATAAAAGGCCGGTACAAATATTTCTTCTACTACAGCGGAAACTCCAAGGACGGCAAGGGCAAACAGATAGGCGTGGCAACGGGCGACACACCCACAGGACCGTTCAAGGACTCGGGCAAGCCGATGATAACCGATTCGCCGGTGGGCCACGGACAGCAGATAGACGTCGATGTTTTTACCGATCCGGTGTCGGGAAAATCGTATCTGTACTGGGGCAACGGCTACATGGCAGGCGCGGAGCTCGACAAGGACATGATGTCGATAAAGAAAAAGACTCTCACAGTGATGACTCCGCAGGGCGGAACACTTCAGGATTACGCCTACCGCGAGGCACCGTATGTGTTCTACCGCAACGGAATATATTACTTCATGTGGTCGGTCGATGACACCGGTTCGCCCAACTATCATGTGGCTTACGGCACATCGCGCTCGCCACTCGGCCCGATAGAGGTGGCCGAACAGCCGGTAGTACTCAGCCAGAAGCCTGAGCAGGGCATATACGGAACGGCACACAACTCGGTGATATGCCTGCCGGAAAGCGACGAATGGCTCATCGTCTATCACCGCATCAAGCGCAACTATCTGAACGACTCGCCGGGAACGCACCGCGAAGTGTGCATCGACCGTCTGGAATTCAACGCCGACGGCACCATACGGCCGGTTGTTCCGACACCCTGAATCGCCTCCGCGTCAGCAGTACATGCACCCCTTCACTGCCACGAAAGCCGCCGCACACCGCACCAAAATGCACAAAACGCCACAACTGCGCACTGCGGCGACAATAAAATAAACGAAAAAGCATGAGGTATTTGTTTTTTTCGTATATTTGCACCAAGAATTTTAAGCAAATCACAATAAGGATTATTCCGTTGTGAAAACATCAGGTATGCCCATCGACCTTAACGGTGGGCACTTTTCATGAAATGCCGGCAGCGGCGCCGGTATGTCTTTATAAATCAGGCAATAACAATTCATTCTTCCCATAAACGCTATGGAACATACAATCAACGACTTTGAAATAATGGCTCCCGTGGGCTCACGCGAAAGTCTGGCGGCTGCCATACAGGCCGGAGCCGACTCGGTTTATTTCGGCGTGGAACAGCTCAACATGAGATCGCACTCGGCAAACCACTTCACCATCGACGACCTGCACGAGATAGCTGCCACCTGCACCGAGCACGGCATAAAGAGTTATCTCACGGTGAACACGATAATCTACGGCGAAGACATCGATACAATGCACCGGATAATCGACGCCGCACACGAGGCGAACATCACCGCAGTGATAGCCAGCGATGTGGCTGTGATGACCTACTGCAACAAGAAAGGCGTGGAGGTGCACCTCTCCACACAGCTCAACATAAGCAATGTAGAGGCACTGAAGTTCTACGCCCAGTTTGCCGACGTAGTTGTTCTGGCGCGCGAACTCAACATGGACCAGGTGGCGGAGATATACCGTCAGATAGAGGAACAGGACATACGCGGACCGAAAGGCGAACAGGTGCGCATAGAGATGTTCTGCCACGGCGCACTGTGCATGGCCGTGAGCGGCAAGTGCTACATGAGTCTCGACAACACGGGACGCTCCGCCAACCGCGGCGAATGTATGCAGATATGCCGCCGCTCGTACACCGTGACCGACAACGAGACGGGTTGCCAGCTCGAGATAGACAACAAGTACATCATGAGTCCGAAGGACCTGAAGACCATACGTTTCATCGACCGCATGATGAAGTCGGGCGTGAGGGTGTTCAAGATTGAGGGACGCGCACGCGGACCGGAGTATGTATATAACGTGGTGAAGTGCTACAAAGAAGCCATCGCGGCCGTTCTCGAAGGCACGTTCACCGAAGAGAAGAAGGACGCATGGGACGAACGCCTCGCCACCGTGTTCAACCGCGGATTCTGGGACGGCTACTATCAGGGCCAGCGCCTGGGCGAATGGAACAAGAACTACGGCTCAAACGCCACCGAACGCAAGGTTTACGTGGGCCGCGGAGTGAAATACTTCTCCAAACTCGGTGTGGCTGAGTTCTCATGCGAGGCCTGCGAGTTCTCCGTAGGCGACCAGATGCTCATAACAGGTCCTACGACAGGAGTGATGTATGTCACCGTTGAGGAGATTCACGACGACACTCACGCCGTGCAGACAGCGCAGAAAGGCACACGTGTGTCGTTCCGTGTGCCGGACAAAGTGCGTCCGAGCGACAAGTTGTTCAAGCTGGTGAAGGTGGAAGAGGAACAATAAGCCGGCAACTGTCAAAGCTCTACATACACACCATTATATTTCATAAACAAAAGAATATAAAAACATACAACATGAGAAAACTGCTGATATTTCTTTTCCTGTCGGTATTTTGTATGGCCTACGCCCAGGAAGAACACACAGACGGAACGTTTGTGACTCACTTGATGAAGACCGACGCCGAAGATCTGAAATGTGATATACGCCAAGGAAACATAAATGTATCTGACATACAGGAACTGATGGACAACGGACGATATGTACAATCCGTAACATATACAAAGTTCGGAACAATCATCGTTCATAAGAAAAACACTGACTCTATAGAACAATGTTTCGCAATAATCCCTATATGGGAACTGAAAAAAGAAAGCAAGAAAAAATTAAAGGAAGGCTTCGTCTTGGATTACTATAATGACGAACAAAAATACACTATATTCAAGAAAGACCCGAAAATAACAGAGCAGAAGTTCTTCGGATCAATGGATAATAAAAAGCTGAAGAAGCTGAATGAGAAAGGTTTCTATGTATTTATGGCTTCTTATTCGGAATTCTATGCCCAGAACGGACATGATGATATTGTCGAACAATATATGGCCTATTATTCAAATTCGAAAAACATGTTCGCCGGCTTTAATAATATGCCGGCAGATTCATGGATTGTTGGAAGTATCACAAAATACTATAACAGATATGGAAAATATACAAGTTATAGGGTGATTTATAACAAACCGAAGAATAAATATGACGGAATGGAGGCTATTGCCTGCTCCGACACACAGGAAGACCTTACGGAGTTCCTCAAACCACGCGTAAAAGAAGGATACAATATTGACCGTATATGGTGCGGATGGGAGAATCGTGACTACGCTGCAGAGGATGCACGAATAGCTGCCTACGACAGTGAAAACAATGTATTTGATATTCTCACCGGACTGACAACATCTGTCATCAACCTTGCTACGGGCAATGTAGGTACAACATCTGTACCAAGCAGTGGAAGCGGAACAACCACAAGCTCTGGCAATACAGGCAACAGTAGTAGCGGAAAAACAGTTGCAGGCAAGTGCAAACGCTGTGGAGGCTCAGGTAAATGCTCACCGGTAAGCGGAGGAGGAAGAAAGAATGCATGCCACGGAAGCGGATTGTGCGGATATTGCAACGGCACAGGATGGATAAAAGCCGGAGCATCTGAAACAAAATGTAATGCATGCAACGGAAAAGGAAAATGCAAAACGTGTAACGGAACCGGAAAATGTCCGGTATGTCACGGAACCGGACACTGACAATAAAAACTGTTTTTCTTAAGACTGCATGCGCCGTTATGCTATCACAAGCAGCGGCGCATGCATTTTTCGTTTCCGGTTTTCACATTGCGTGAACGCATCTTTTTTAATACCGCACAAACGGAAACCGCTATCTATTACTTTGATGTTCACTAATACATAAATCCCCGCGCACAGTACGCCCGATACCATTCTGCCATGAAAGATAACACATACGGCTGTTCATCATGGATATACCGAAAACCGGAAACAGCCTTTCGCGCCATTCCCAACACCACATGCGCTGCGCAGATTTTTGCAAATTCATTTTAACATCTGTTTACATTCAGCGAACTTCATTTAACGTTTCCTTTTTCTCCTTACAGAAAATCGCAGACCGGCAAACACGCCTCTAACAGCCCGTCCGGACCGAATGGCGAAACAATCGTGGGCAGACGGTTTTGCGAAAGAGCCTGTTTCAAGGTGCGATAAAGACTGTTTCAGGGCATGATATGGACTGTTTCAGGGTGTGATATGGACTTTATCAGCACACAAAATGGCCCGTTTCATAAGCTGAAACAGGCCATCTTGTAATATAGAAAAATATCAGTCAAAAAGCGTTATGGTATAAGCGGCTGAATGTCAGAGTATTACGCATAATCAGAAAATCCACGTTTTTTCGCGCCAAACGGCTCCCGGTACGCTCCGAAGCGATTTTTCCGCGATTTCCGCCGCGATTATTTAACATCTCCGACTCCGTTTTTCGTTTTTTTATATTTCGGTACTTGATGTCTTCATCTTTTCGAATTCACTCCGTAAGCATACACGCAGCGTGCTCCGCAAAAGACCGTCACTTACCCAGTTTTCCAGTGGTCCACAGCAGATAGACCATGCAGACGAGCAGTGGAATGAGGCCTGCCACCTGCCCGAACGCGTCGGACAGCACACCCATGAAGGGCATGACGACCGCTCCACCCGACACTCCCATTATCATAAGCGCCGATATCTCGTTGGCCTTGGCGGGCCTGTGCTGGAGCGCATAAGAGAAGATGATGGAGAAAACGTTTGCACATGCGAAGCTCACAACTACTATGAGCACCGACAACAGCCACAGCTCGTGCACGAAAAGCATTGCCACGAACGCCACAATGGCCACCACCATGCTGACGCGCATGAAGCGTTTGCCGGCAATCCTGGCAAGGATGAACGTGCCGGCGAAGGTGCCGACGGTCTTCGCTACGAAGTAAAGGCTCGTGCCCAGTCCTGCCTCACTCAGCGGCAGACCGGCTTTCTCCATGAGCAGTTTGGGGATGCTCGTGTTCAAGCCCACGTCGATGCCCACGATGGCGAGTATGCCGATGAAAAGCAGAAGTATGATTTTGTCGGTGAAGAACGACACCGCCGAGCGGAAACTTGCGGTCTGTTCCTTCTCCGGAGTGTCGCGTTCGATGGACAACAGAAGCCACAGACCGGCCAGCACCGTGACGACGGCATAGGCCGCGAAGATGAGTTTCCAGTTACCGAAGAACGATGCCGCCACACCGGCTATCACCGGACCGAGGAACGAGGAGATGGCTTTCACGAACTGACCGAGCGTCAGTACGCTTGCCACTCTGTCGCCGGCGACCACCTGAGCCACCATAGGATTGAGCGACACTTGCAGTATCGTGTTGCCTATTCCCAGCAGAGCGAAAGCCATGAGCGCACAGATGAAGCTGTAGGACAGCAGCGGCATTATCATTGCCACGGCCGTCATGGCCATCGACAGCAGCACCGTGTTGCGGCGACCTATGCGACTCATCATTATGCCCGTGGGTATGGAGCACACCGCAAACCACAGGAACACCATCATGGGAATGAGATTTGCGAGCGTGTCGGACAACGCAAAGTCGTTCTTCACATAGTTTGTGGCAATGCCGACCACATCGACAAAGCCCATGACAAAGAACCCGAAAAGAATCGGGAGAAGCCTCAGCCATGAATATTCACTGTTCTTTCCCATAGCGTCTTAGTTTTTAACTGTCTTGTCCATTATCACTTCCAGCTTGCCACCCTTCACCACATCGCTGAACGGCAGGTGCACTCCGTCCATACGTTTGCCGTTGAGCACATAGCTGTTCACGTAGGCATCGCTGCCCGTGTTGCCTTGGGTGGTTATCGTGAATGTGCGGCCGGGATAATATTTTCTGTTGAGATGTATGGTTATCTTGTCAAAAAGAGGTGCTCCCAGACTGAACGACGGGTTGATGTCGGTGAGGCCCTTCACGTCGAACAGGCCCATTGACGAAATGACATACCACGCTCCGAGCTGGCCCTGGTCTTCATCCTGACCGTAGCCGTAGCCGTGTATGCCGTCTGTTCCGTAGAATTCGTTGAGTATGGCGCGCACCCATTTCTGTGTGAGTTCGGGGCGGCCGGCCTCATTGAACAGCCACGATATGTGCAGACACGGCTGGTTGCCCTGATTGTACAAGGTCTGAAGACCGGCAAACGCGCCCACTTCAGTTCCGCCGCTGAATATCTTTTTCTGCGAGAGAGTGAAGATGCTGTCGAGCCGCGCGTTGAATACGTCCGTGCCGACCTTTGCCACCAGACCTTTCACATCGTGGGGAACATAGAACGTGTATTGCCATGCGTTGCCCTCCTGGAAACCGCGCCACACCTCCATCGGGTTGAAGTTGTCGATGAATTTGCCGTCGGCCTTCTTCGGACGGATGAAGTCGCACGACGTGTCGTACAGTCTTTCCCATCCTTTGGAGAGATACATCAGCCGGTCATAATTCTTTTTGTCGCCGATGCTATTGGCCCACTGTGCCATCACCCATGCGCTGTAAGAGGCCTCCAGTGTGTGCGATGCCGAGAACGAATAGGTGTCGGCGTTCTCCTCTCCGCGGTCGCGGTGGGGCACATATCCGTATTTCAGGAAGTCGGCCGTGGTGGCCTTACCTGCTCCCAGCGGACGGTTCTCACCGTCGAGTTCGTTTTTCAGACACGCCTCGTATGCCAGTTTCGTGTCGAAGTCGCGTATGCCGCACTGATAGGCTGCGGCTATTATGGTGCTCAGAAGGTTTGTGCCAACGCCAGAAACGTAGCGGTTGTTTGCCAGACCGTCGGCCAGCCAGCCCGCATCCTTATAGGTCTGGAGATGCGTACTGACATATTGCGTCATGTATTCCGGATAAGCCAGAATCCACAACTGCGACAGATTCCACTGCGCTCCCCACGCCGCGTCGGTGTTATATACGTTGTACAGCGGCTTGCCGTCCTTCATAGGGAGTTGCCCGACAGTGCCGTCGTTGCGCGGATAGGCACCGTTGGCGTCGCTCGCCAGTCCACGGCCGAGCAGCGCATGATACAGTCCTGTGTAAAATTTCACTTTGTCTTCCTTCTTCTGAGTCTCCACCTCGATGCGTCCCAGATAGTCGTTCCATGCCTTGTGCGACTGTTCGCGCACCTTGTCGAACGTCATTTTCTCAGCCTCTGCCGTCAGATTGGCGCGAGCGTTCTCCACTGATGTGTACGAAAGACCTATCTTCACGGTCACCGGTTCGGTCTTGTCCATGGCGAAGGTGAAATACATTCCTGCGCCGACGCCCTTGCTTTCGCCTGCTCCCTGCTGTTGGTTCTCGCCATTGTAGCTGCCGTATGCGGCCGGTTTCATGTCCATAACGGCCGAGAAATAGAGCGGAACGGTGGCTCCGGGCTGATATTTCTTCACATACTCAGGCTCTGTTATGACCCATCCTTCCACACGTCCGTCGGCAGTGTAGCGCACATACGCATCCTTCACCGCGCCGCTTTCGCCCTGCCGGTTTCCGATGTTGAACAGTATGTGGTTGTCCTTTCCTGCCGGGAAAGTGAACCGCTCAAACGCCACACGAGGCGTAGCCGTAACCTCAGCCTTTATATCATAGTCGTCGAGCAGCACCGAGTAGTAGCCCGCCGTGGCCACTTCGTTCTTGCGGTCGAAGCGCGAGCGGTAGCCCTTCTTCTCCTTGTCGGTTGGCAGACCGGGCACAGTGACGAGCCTGCCTTTGGTAGGCATGAGCACAATTCCGCCCACCTGGAACTCGTGAAGACACGGAAATCCCTCTATCGTATTCTCACGATAGTCATATCCTGTGGCCTCCCATCCCGACGGGTTGCCGAGACTTCCGTTGGTGGAAGGGCCCGGCTTGGCCAGTCCGAAAGGCATTGCACCGGGTGCGAAATGAAACCAACGGCAGTGAGCCGTTCCTATTCTCGGCTCCACATATCTGGTCCAATCCTCATGAGAACGTGCGCCGGCGGTGGAGCAATTCATAAATACGGCGCCAAGGAACAACAGTCCCGATAATATCTTTTTCATAGTCTTATCCTTCGTTTTTATAATAATCCTTTCTTCTTCAATTCACTTACGGCAAACCAATACGCGCCGAGCGCGATGGCACGGCTTGCTCCCAGACGCGAGACGGCAACGCCTATGCGGCTGTCGGTGTGGTATTCCACGGTGCGTCCGATGCCCGGCACTGTCACCATCTTGCTGCTGTTCTCAAGAAAAGCGGCCGCCTCGGCAGGGTCTTCCAGATTATACGGCGTCGCAATGAGGCGGTTGAAGCGCGCTCCGGCGAACGTTCCCGTCTCGACGCGGAGCTCCTTCATCAGCGCGGGAAGTATGTACTTGGATGCTCCCGCCAGTCCTCCGCCTATGACGACAAGGCCGTCTATCAGCGTCACTGCCGCCGCGATGGTGTATCCCGCCACCTCGCCCAACTCGGCAAAAGCGGCTTTCGCTGCCTCGGCATCACCCTCGCGGGTGCCTTCAGCTATGTCGAATATGTCCTTGGGAGTGAGTGGTGAGCGGTCGCCGGTGAGCGAAGCGTATATCCGTTGTATGGCGCGTATGCTCACACTTTCCTCGGCTATCATGCCCTCATGCCTGTTGTTGGGCATGCACCACAGATTGCCGCCCACCTGATTGTCGCCACGCAGCAGCTCGCCGTCTATCACTACGCCGCCTCCGAAGCCTGTGCCCAGCGTCACACCGACAAGATTCTTGTAGCGGCGCGAGTTGCCGGCGGCCTGCAAACGGGCGTTCACCTCAGGCAGCATGCCTGCCAACGCCTCACCATAGGCGAAGAGACAGCCGTCGTTGTTGATGAATACGGGAATGCCGAAATGGTCCTCAAGAAACGGACCGAGCGCCACACCACCGCGGAATGCGGGGAAATTGGGCAGGTCACCTATGATACCTGCCTCGTAGTCGGCCGGTCCGGGAAAGGCAAAACTTATGGCTTTGGGCGGTTCGGGCAGCAGTGCGCGCACCGTCTCAAAGCCCTTTCTGATGACTTCCAGACACTTGTCCAGATTGTCGGTGACCGAAGGCAGCGTCACGGGAGCGACTATCTCCTCCGGTCCACGGCTGGCGGAGAACACCAGATTGGTGCCTCCCGCGTCCAGCGTCATGACTATAGGATATTGTGTTTTCATAATGTTACGGTTTTTGTTATCGGTTTATGGCGGCGGTCATTGTCTGAAGCGCACGTAGGCTTTTATCGTTCCGCACTCCGTTCCTTCCGCCTCGCCGTAAGGACGGATTACATATTCGCCCACCGACGCGGGGATGATGAACGTCTCAGCGTAGTGAACCACGAACGGTTCAAACGCATCCGACGGGCTCTCCACCACCGCCTCTCTGCCCTCAACGAGGTTGAGCACCTGCACGCCTCCATCAGTATTGTGGGTGACAGGGCCCGTGAACCAGTGGCGGCGAGTCTCTATGAACTCGTTCTCATGCAGTCCGGTGCGCTCCTCGCGCCATCCGTCGCCCTGCCCTAACGGCTCTATGTGGTTTACAAGATTGCGGCGCACGAAGTCGGTCTGCCGCTCCCACTGTATCACGTGCGACCCGTGGCCGATGTTGATAGGCCGTGGCAGTCCGTCAAGCCCGAGGCGTCCCCAGTCCCACAGTTTGAATGTGAAGATGCTTGGCGTGGCACTTATCTCCAGCACCATGGCCTCAGCGCCCGAGCAATGGATGGTTCCGTTGGGTATGAGGAAGTGGTCGTGCTTCTTCGCCGGCCAGCGATTTACATACTTCTCGGCGTCGAACGGCCGGCCCGTCTCCTGCGATTCGTTGAGCGCGGCTATCATCTCGTCAGGATCGACTCCCGTCTTCAGACCGAGGAACACCGTCGCGCCCTCCTTCGCATCGAGCAGATAGTAGCTCTCGTCCTGCGTGTAATATATGCCGAACGTGTCGCGTATGTATTGCGTTGTGGGATGAACCTGAAGGCTGAGGTTGCCTCCGCCCATAGTGTCGAGGAAGTCGAAGCGTATCGGGAAGTCCTGACCGAAGCGCGACTCAACGGGTCCGCCCAACAGGTCGCGGGTGTTGTGGAACACCAGATTGTTGGCAGGCATCTCGAAAAGTACGCCATTCACGTCGAAGTAGAGGCTGTTTTCCTCTGGCACGCAGTCGAAGCCCCAGCCGTAGTTCTGGCGTTCCGGGTCGAGCCCGCACACACGCTTCATCCACTGTCCGCCCCACGGCGCAGGGTCGAAGAACGGTACCACGCGGAACGGACGGTGCGCAGTCTTGTCCAGTCCTTCACGCAGCAGACTGCCTCTTATCATCTTCGGCTCGCCCGCCGTGTGCGTATCAATCCAGTAGTCGGCCTTGCCGAGCAGCTGTTTTTTCAGTCTGTCGCATACTATCCAATCCACGAAATATCCGCGTTTGTACTGATACGACGCGCCCTCGGCCTTGTTCTCCACGCCCAGACCGTTTATCTCGTGGCGGCGCGAGCGCAGTTGTATCTCCCATCGTGCCATATCTACATACACCGTGCGGTCGGCATCGGGTGCCACCAGAGCCGCTCCGTGACCGTAAACCACCGTGAATCCATCGGCAGCCTTCACCTTGCGACGCGCCTCTTCGGTCTTTTCCGGGTCGAGAAAATCGGCATACGAGAAGTGCGAACGATAACCGAACAGGCGGTCGTCCGTGACATACGGATATGTCATACGCTCTATTTCGGCCACCGGTTTGAACAGATCTGCCGTATCAATCCAGCAGTCGGCATGGAGCGCTTCGAAGCCTTTGCGCAGCTCGTCATGATATACTCCCTGATAACATTCTATCACCATCGTGCACCGTCCGGCGGGCATACAGTCCCTCAATTCGCGGCAAATGTTGTCCCATCCTTTCCACAACTCACCGTTGAGCTTCGTTGCCGGCGACTTGTCATAATTGCTTTTATACATAAGAAATAACTGTTTTCTAATACATCAGCGCCTTTCGCGGCGTCTGAAAGATTGTTTACCGGTAATAAATCAGTGTGTCTTCATTGTATCAGACTGCGGCCAACCGCCGCAGTGAACACCAGAAGCAAAGTTAAACATTTATTTTATACGACACGCAATTTTGCCCCTCGGATTTGCCCCTACCCACTTTTTTTAATTGCCAGCGGTGTCGGAGAGACTGCAAAACACACGGTATGCCGCATGACCGAAAGGGCTTAGCCAAGGCATAGAGGACAATTAAATAAGCTTAATTGCGCAAAACATTCCTCATAGTTCGATTCTTTTAGATACTTTTGCATACAATACGTGCTGGACGCAGTGCGTTTATATCAACAGATAACTAAAACCGTAATACTATATGAAACGAATTTTTACGCTCTGCCTGGCGGCTTTGCTCATGACAGGACACAGCCTGGCGCAGAACGCCGACATGACACTCAACGTGGACATGGCGTCACGTGGCGCGGAGGTACCGGCGTCGATGTACGGCATATTCTTCGAAGAGATAAACCATGCGGGCGACGGCGGACTGTACGCAGAGATGCTCATGAACCGCAGTTTTGAGGAAAGGGTGATGCCGGAAGGCTACAAGGTGGTGAACGGCGAGCTGGTGCCGCCCGACGTGAAGAACCACCTGACGGGCAAATCCACGCCGGGCCGATACAGATGGGGCACCGACCCTTATCCCGGATGGGAACTGAGAAAGATTGGCGAAGCCGAAGCCGAGGCGACACTCGTGACCGAACAGCCCAACTTCGCCACCGCACCCACATCGATGAAGATACACATCAGCCGCATGGGCAACGGTGTATCACTCATCAACAAAGGCTACTGGGGCATCGCACTGAAGCAGGGCGAAAGCTACAAGTTGCGTATGTTCGTGCGCTGCACGGCCGGAGGAGGAAACATGAAAGTGAACCTCACCGACGGCGGAAACCGCACGCTGGGCGGCAAGTCGTTCAAACTGAAGGCCGACGGCAAGTGGCACGAATACAAGGCTACGCTGAAATCCACGACCACCATCTCCACAGCGCAGCTCGCCATCAGCCTGCCCGCCGAAGGAACTTACTTCTTCGACTACGTGTCGCTCTTCCCAAAAGACACCTACAAGGGCCGTCCCAACGGCATGCGCAAGGATGTGGCAGCCATGATAGAGGGTCTTCAGCCGGCATTCATCAGATGGCCGGGCGGATGCATCGTGGAAGGCATAACGCTCAACAACCGCGTGGAGTGGAAGAAAACACTGGGCGATCCGGCGTCGCGACAGGGACAATACGACACGTGGGGATATCACAACACTTATGGTTTCGGCTATAAGGAGTTCCTCGACTTCTGCGAAGACACCGGCGCCAAGGGCATGTACGTGTGCAATGTGGGCATAGGATGCCAGGCACGTACAGGTGAGGCGTGCTCAGACAAGGAAGCTGAAGAATATCTTCAGGACGCACTCGACGCCATAGAGTATGCCATCGGCCCTACCGACAGCCAATGGGGAGCACGCCGGGCAGCCGACGGTCATCCGAAACCTTACCCGCTCGCCTACGTCGAGATAGGCAACGAGAACTCCGGTCCGCTCTACGACCGCCGCTTCAACATGTTCTACGACGCCATCAAGGCGCGCTATCCGCAACTCACGCTCATCTCCAACCACGGACTGGGAGGCATAGGCGGAGCACGCAAGACCGACATGGTGGACCCTCACTGGTATGTAGCGCCTGAATTCTTCTTCAAGAACGCCGGTATATTCGACAATCACGAGCGCGGCAAGTACAAGGTTTACGTGGGCGAATATGCCTGCAACCAAGGCGTGGGCGGCGGCAACATGCTGGCCGCACTGAGCGAGGCGGCGTTCATCACAGGTATGGAACGCAACTCCGACCTCGTGACAATGGCGTCGTACGCGCCGCTGTTCGAAAACAGGAACGACCGCGCATGGCCCACCAACCTGATATGGATGTCGAACGACGCCGTGGTGGGACGCTCGTCATACTACGTGCAGAAGATGTTCGCGGAGAACCGTCCGTCGTACAATCTCAACACCGACTTCACGGCAACGGCCGAGGAAGTGGAGCCGTTCATCGAACAGGAGGGATACGTGGGATTCGGTACATGGAGCACGCAGACGCGCTTCCGCAACCTCACCATAACCGATCCGCAGGGCAACACAGTGAAGGCCGACATGACCGACCCGTCGCAATGGGCAACCGGACTTGGCAGCTGGCAGCAGAAGGACGGCGAGTATGCTCAGACAGGAACCGAAAACCGCACGTCGCTGATATGGAAAAACGGCAAGGCTGGCAAGGGAAGCGTCATAGAGTTTGAGGTGAACAAGACGTCCGGAGCAGAAGGATTCCTCTTCTATTTCGGCCTCACCGACCCGAGCCTGAAGAAGGGATGGATGCTCAACGTGGGCGGATGGGGCAACGTGGAGACTGCCATCGAAAACCTCTTCGACAACAACTCTACAGTGGCATCGGCCAGGATAAAGGATTCGCTCGACAGCGGACAGTGGCACAAGGTGCGCATAGTGATAACCGCCCACGGCGCCGACTACTACATGGACGGCCGGCTGACGCTCTCGCACAAGAACGAACCGCTGAAGCGCAAGTTCTGCATAGCAGGATACGACAGCAACAGCAATGAGATAATAGTAAAAGTGGTGAACGCCTCAGACCGCCGGTGCACCACCCGTATAAATCTGCTCAACGGCGATGTTGAACCTGAAGGACGCGTCATAACCCTCAGCGCGGAGAGCAAACGCAACGAAAACTCGTTTGAGCAGCCGTTCAGAATATCGCCCGTGGAAAGCACGTTCGGCGGATTCGCACACTCGTTCAGCTACGACTTCAAGCCCAACTCGCTGACCATACTGCGCATAAAGAAGAAATAAGCGAGGCCGTCAGCGCAGACATAAACCGCAGAGCCATGCCGCCGGAAGGAAATACTAACCCGGCGGCATGGCTTTTTTCATTCCGCACCGCTGCGCCCGTCATATCATAAGAAACGGCGCAGGACACTGCGCCTCGCAGTTTATACTTTCCCGTTGCAGAAATGAATAAATATACAAAAATACGGACGCGAGAATGAATAAATATTCACCCGTAACTCGAAAATACGCGTGTATTTTCGAGCAACCGCGTCTTCGGCCGCAAATTCGCGAGTTTTGAGAGGGTTGCGTACGGCTCTGACAGTCAGCCACTTGCGTTTTATTACAGTCCGACAGTCTCCAAATCGTGCTGCGAAACAGCCTGTTTCAGCCTCTGAGATTGCCCATACCAGCCCCTGATAAGCTTAATATCACGCTCTGACTAAGCCAATATCAGACCATTATAAAGCCAGTTTCGCGGAGCCGTCTGATTTTTCATGCCGTTCGTGACGGAAAATACGGCTGCCCGTGAAAGAGACATCCGGCTGATAAAGCCCGTATCGCCCCTCTCCGTTTTTCTATTTTGAAAAAAATTTTTGTCAAAATTTTTTACTTCGGGAATGTATAAATATGCAGTCCGGAGGCATCACTTCATCCGGGCAGACTCCCGTAACATAACCTCATAACCGCCCGCCACGCCACCACAACCGCAGCCATGCACCGCGGCAGGACAATTATTCGGGACAACAGGCCGGATATTGGAAAAAAATCACTAAGTTTGCATTATATATCCAACAAACATAAACGTACACAAGACAATGACAATAAATGAAGCACAAGACGAGGTGATAGAGGAGTTTTCCGGATTCACCGACTGGATGGACAGGTATCAGATGCTCATCGACCTGGGCAACGACCTCGAGCCGCTGGACGAGCGTTACAAGACGGAACAGAACCTGATAGACGGCTGCCAGAGCCGTGTGTGGCTGCAGGCCGACTACGACGGCAACGTGATAACATTCACTGCGGAGAGCGACGCGCTCATCGTGAAGGGCATCATAGCACTACTCATACAGGTGCTCAGCGGACACACGCCGAAGGAGATACTCGACGCCGACCTGTATTTCATCGACCGCATAGGTCTGAAAGAGCATCTGTCGCCCACGCGCTCCAACGGTCTGCTGGCCATGGTGAAGCAGATACGCATGTATGCGCTGGCGTTCAGCGAGAAGGACGGAGGCGCGAAATAGCCTCCGTATCTTGACCGAAACGACCTGACGAACATCAACTTAGCAAACCACCTAATAACAACGAGGATGAGAAAAATTATCTTTACGCTGGCTGCCATAGCCATAGCTGTAAGCGCGCAGGCGCAGCAGAAACGCGAGAAAACGACGTTCCAGACGTCAGGACAGTGGAAACCGGTGACCGACATCAGGGCCGACGCCGTAATGGTTTACGGAGCCAACAACCGCCCGCGCATGACTTTCAGACAGAGAGTGCAGTCGTGGCGAGACAGAGGATACACCACACATTTCATGACCGGCATAGCCTGGGGAGACTATCAGGACTACTTCACCGGCAAATGGGACGGCAAATGGCATCTGGACGAGGGACAGAAGACCATGCGCGGCGACACTATATGGCACGGACATCTCATTCCCTACATCGTGCCGACGATGAACTATCTGAAGTATTTCAAGGAACGGCACATCAAACCGGTGATAGACGCCGGCATAGACGCAATATTCCTCGAGGAACCTGAGTTCTGGGCGCGCAGCGGATACAGCGAGGCGTTCAAGCGCGAATGGAAGGATTACTACGGATTCGACTGGCGGCCGCAGCACGAGTCGGCCGAGAACACGTATCTGTCGAACAAACTTAAATATCATCTTTACTACCGTGCGCTCGACGAGGCGTTCACCTACGCCAAGCAGTACGGCCGCGAGAAGGGCATGGACGTGCGCTGCTATGTGCCCACCCACTCGCTGCTCAACTACTCGCAGTGGCAGATAGTGTCGCCCGAAGCGTCGCTTGCGTCGATGAACAGTTGCGACGGTTACATCGCACAGGTGTGGACCGGCACGTCGCGCGAGCCCAACTACTTCAACGGCAAGGCGCGCGAACGGGTGTTCGAGACGGCTTTCCTGGAGTACGGATGCATGGAGTCGATGACACGACCCACGGGCCGCAAAATGTTCTTCCTCACCGACCCGATAGAGGACCGCGCCAAGGACTGGCAGGACTATAAGCGCAACTATCAGGCCACATTCACCGCGCAGCTGCTCTATCCGCAGATTGCCGACTACGAAGTGATGCCCTGGCCCGACCGCATATACGAAGGACTCTACCGCGTAAGCGCCAACAGCAAGGAGAAAGCACGCATCCCACGCTTCTACTCAACACAGATGCAGGTGATGATAAACACGCTGAACAACATGCCTCTGTCCGACAACCGCGTAAGCGGATCGCAGGGTGTGAGCGTACTCATGGCCAATTCGCTCATGTTCCAGCGCTCTCCGCAACCCGTGGAGGGTTATGACGACCCGCAGCTGAGCAACTTCTACGGCGAGGCTCTGCCGCTTCTCAAGCGCGGAATACCGGTATCAATCATGCACATTGAGAACACGGGATATGCCGACACGTGGAAGAACACGAAGGTGCTGCTCATGTCTTACTCGAACATGAAGCCGCTCGACGCCGAATATCACAAGCACATCGCGCAGTGGGTGGCTGACGGCGGACAGCTGATATACAGCGGACGCGACGACGATCCGTACCAGAGCGTGCTGGAATGGTGGAACCAGAACGGCAACGAATACAAGACTCCGTCGGAGCATCTGTTCGAGTTGATGGGCATGCCGCGCGATGCTGCCGAGGGAACCTACGAATATGGCAAGGGCAAAGTGTATGTACTGCGCCACGATCCTAAGGAGTATGTGCTCAAGAAAGACGGCGACGCCAAGCTCATGGAGACCGTGTGCGAGGCCTACGGCAAGCTCGACATAAAGAATTCGTTCTATCTCGAACGCGGATGCTACACTCTTGCGGCAGTCGTTGACGAAAGCGAGGCGGGCGATGAACCGCTCACTCTCAAAGGCAAATTCATCGATCTGTTCGACCCTGAGCTGCCCGTGATGCGTGAGAAGACCGTAAATCCGGGCGAGCAGGCATTCCTCTTCGACATCGCAAGGGTTAAGGACAAGAAACAGCCACAGGTGCTTGCCGCAGCGTCGCGCCAGTATGACGAGCATCGTACAGCCAACAGCTACTCGTTCGTGTCAAAGAGTCCGGCTCAGACATCGAACGTAATGCGCATTCTCCTGCCCAAGAAGCCGAAGAGCGTGAAGCTCAACGGCACGGCGACAGACGCATGGCAGTGGAACGACAACGACCAGAACACACTGCTGCTGAAGTTCGAAAACGACCCGGACGGCGTGAAGGTGGACATCAAATGGTGACACGTCAGACAGCATAAGGCAACATATAAAACCATATAAACATACATAACGCGACGAAGCCGGCACCCTGCGCGCCGGCTCCGCTGCCTGAAAACAACAACTGAAAATGAGAAAACTCAGAACAATAGAGATGCAACGGCTCACGATAGATGAGTTCAAACATTCGGAAAAACTGCCGCTCACGGTGGTGCTCGACGACGTGCGCTCGCTCCACAACGTGGGAGCCGTGTTCCGTACGTGCGACGCCTTCCGTGTGGAACGCGTATGTCTGTGCGGCATAACGGCCACACCGCCCAACGCGGAGATACACAAGACGGCGCTCGGAGGCGAGGATTCGGTGGACTGGACCTACTATCCCACAGCCGTGGAAGCCGTGAAACGCCTGCACGACGAGGGCTATGTCATCGCGTCGGTGGAACAGGCCGAGGGCTCGACAATGCTCGACCGCCTTACTCTCGACACGTCGCGCCGCTACGCAGTGGTGCTTGGCAACGAGGTGAAAGGCGTAAACCAGGAAGTCGTGGACCTCTCCGACATGTGCATAGAGATACCGCAGTTCGGCACGAAACACTCACTCAACGTGAGCGTGGCGGGCGGAATCATAGTGTGGGAATTTGCCAAAAGACTCATGTCAACGTCGATAGCGCGCGACGAATGATGCTCCGCACTACAACAGACAACACCATACAGCTCCTCATAAGCAATGCCCTTATGAGGAGCTTTCATATTTGTAATAAACGATTTCACGCAAGACAACGGCATGAAAAGCATAAAATCACGGCGACAAAACATATTCATCAACAACCCGGAACGAACATAGAGACGCCGGATTATGCGTCCGCCGCCGGAAAAATGATGCCACACACGCCGCCCTTACGCTCCATTCCACCATCTGACACGCCACGTTCCCGCCTCCGGAACTGACAAAACAAAAGAAAAACACGCAAATATTCTACATTTCAAAATTAAATATATACTTTTGCATGACAGATGTTCAAATCTGCCGCGGAGTGCTCCGCACACTTAACTAAAAACAAACTGACCTATGATAACTTTTCTTATCAGTGTCATAGCCCTGATTGTGGGCTATATGATTTACGGACGCGTGGTAGAGCGCGTGTTCGGTCCCGACAATCGTCCTACGCCTGCCGTGAGCAAGGCCGACGGCGTTGACTACATCGTCATGCCGGGATGGAAGACATTCATGATACAATTTCTCAACATCGCGGGCACCGGTCCGATATTCGGAGCCATCATGGGCGCGAAGTTCGGACCGTCTGCCTATCTGTGGATTGTCTTCGGTTGCATCTTCGCCGGAGCCGTGCACGACTATTTCAGCGGCATGCTATCCATGCGTCACGGCGGCGTCGGCCTGCCCGAGCTTGTAGGCATCTATCTCGGCAAAAACACCAAGAAGGTGATGCTTGTGTTCTCGGTGTTCATGCTGATGATGGTTGGCACGGTGTTCGTTTACAGTCCGGCGCTCATCCTCGGCGACATCTGCGGCGACTCGCTCACGTGGGTTTACGCATGGTGCATCATCATCTTTGCCTACTATTTCCTCGCAACGCTGCTGCCTATCGACAAAATCATCGGTAAGATATATCCACTCTTCGCCGTCGCGATGCTCTTCATGGCGGTGGCACTCATGGTGGTGCTGGTAGTGAAATGGCCGTCGCTGCCCGAACTGACGGACGGTCTATCAAACATGAATCCAGCTGCCGGGCCCATATTCCCGTGCCTGTTCATAACCATTGCGTGCGGAGCTGTGAGCGGATTCCACGCCACGCAGAGCCCACTCATGGCGCGTTGTGCCGGCAGTGAGAAGCAGGGACGCCCGCTGTTCTACGGAGCGATGATAACCGAAGGCATCGTAGCGCTGATATGGGCCACGGTTTCGATGTACTTCTTCTACGGCGGTGCGGCACAGGAACTGGGCGAACCGCTCACGCTTCAGGCGCCGGAGGTGGTCACTTCGGTATCGTCGGGCTGGCTCGGACTGCTTGGCGGCGCACTGGCAATACTCGGTGTGGTGGCCGCCCCGATAACAAGCGGCGACACGGCACTGCGCAGCGCGCGACTCATCATAGCCGAGGCGCTGGGCATGGAGCAACACAGTGTGCGCCGACGCATATACATCTGCATCCCGCTCTTTGCCGCCACGCTCGGTCTGTTGTGGTTCAACATAGCCGATGCCGACGGTTTCAACGTGGTGTGGGGATGGTTCGGATGGGCCAACCAGACGCTCGCCGTGTTCACACTATGGACCATCACCGTATATCTCGCCATAAAGTCGAAGCCTTACATCGTGACGCTCATCCCGGCAATGTTCATGACTGCCGTGTGCACAGCGTTCCCTGCGGTGTCCAAGAACGCACTTGGCATGAGCCCGACGGGCGGATATGCCATAGCCGCCACGGCCTTCGTGCTCTCAGGAGTGCTGTTCTTCGTATGGATGTCGCGCCGGAAAGAAACGCAGACGGCAAAGGAAAAACAAGACCGGGAATAACCGGAAAGACAACGGAAAGAAGGAAACAACGGCGGCGGAAAACAGCAATGCCGATAAAATATAAACCCTGCCACGCTATGATAACAGTGTGGCAGGGTTTTTGATTATGCTACGACGTGCGGCGTAACGGCGCATCATGCGTCAGCGGAACGCCGTAGTGTGGTTTTATAACGGGGAAAACTACTCCGCACCATTACAGAAAACGCAGCGTACCGAAGAACGCGGGACAGTGGAAATCGGGACGCGGCAGACTGATGGCGTTCCACGACAGGAAATGAGGACGGGGCAGAAGGTCGCCGCACTTGTAGAAGTTGGCACGCATGGTGCGGCCGTCGAGCGGTGCTGCGGCGTGCATGAAGAATGCCGACACGGGCACTCTCAGCGCCACCTGCCACGTCTGTTGTCCGGCGCGGGTGTCGAAAGGAGCGCGTCCGAGCGACGCCCAGCGGTCCACACCGTTGAGCGTATGCTGCGGCGCATGGCTTCGTCCGTTCCGTCCCTCGCCGCCTCCTATGAGCAGCTGTCCGGCGCAGTTGCACTCTACATTGTAATAAATGCCGTCGTCAACGGGCGACACGAAGAACTCCACGCACGAGTCTTCCCACACGCGGCCGTTGTCTTCAGTCGCCACAGCGCGCACAGCCTCCTCACTAACCACGTAATGCAGCAGTATGGCGTCGCCCGTATGGGCTATGCGGAACGCCGCCTCAGGGCGGTAGGGCCAGTCGGGCCAGTTGAGCGAATCAATCTTCTGAAACTCCACTCCGGCCTCATCCATCAGCGCGGGAATGTCGGGCAGCGTGACGAGTTGCAGACGGGGCTGTTTGAAATCGGGCAGCCCCCT